>WBZT01000233.1_pt1 | contig 46860 bp, 74 predicted proteins | sample 5204241 | NCBI WGS metagenome assembly WBZT01 (sample SAMN12344358, study PRJNA552823) | activated sludge metagenome | biome: Activated sludge suspended growth; feature: Nitrification reactor; material: Wastewater; isolation source: activated sludge from nitrification reactor of wastewater... | reverse complement strand
GACGGCCAACGCCGTTTGACAAAACAGCTTTAGCGATTCCGATCTTGAAACATAGCGGGGCGTGAGCATTCGGCACTCGAAAGAGTGTTAGTGTTCACGCCCCGTTTTTTATTTGCACCCACACAACCCCCGAGGGGCCGGGGAGCGAGTACAAGGCGGCGCGACGGAGAGAGCGGAAGCACAACAACTTTTACCAAACAAGGAGCATCCATGCACTACCGAAATGGCCGCGAGGCAAAGAACGGCGACATCATCGTAAAGCTCGGCTACGAAGGCGGGCAAATCGTTTCGTACGGCGTGCTGCACCGTGCAACGCCAGGCAATGACTACTGCAATGGTGCCATTGCCCCAATCGTGAGCGACAGCGGAGCGTGCCTCTGCGACTGCCTGCATGTCGAGGACATCGCGGAACTGTTGAAAGAGAAGGGTTTGGACAAGCGCCCTGCCGGCAAGTAGTTCACCGCGGCGGATCGCGCAGAGAGGGGATTGATCCGATGACACGCAAAGCCCGATCCGCCGTTTTAATCCTGCCGCTGATAGCCGCAGTTGGGTACGCAGTCGTGGTGATGATGGGCCACGGGTTCTGATGAAACACGTCATCAAACACACTGAAGCCGATAGCGCACAGTCGCAGGTTACGCTCGCCAAGAATGAAGGCAGCGAGTTCAGCCACCCCGAGGCGATTCCGCTCAAGGTTGGCGTGCGCTCAGCCGGTTGGCTGTGCCGCAAGGTGGTTGTCGAGACGATCGAGCCCGTCTGGTATCACGACGCCGTAACGCACATTGAGATTCCGCCCAACTTCGTCTGCGACCTTGCTTCAGTGCCGCGGGCGTTCTGGTTCTTTGCCAGCCCGTACGACCTCGCCTATGAGGGGCTTATTCACGACGAACTCTACCGCTCACAAAAGACCACCCGCCGCTATGCCGACTTCATGTTTTTCCAGTTGATGGAAAAGCGCAACGTGCCGTGGTACGTGCGGTATCCGGCGTGGGCCGCGGTGAGGCTGTTTGGCGGCAAGGCGTGGGAAGCGAATAAACGGAGGCTGAAGAATGGCTGACGACCTGCGCGAGATTCGAAACGCGGTGATTCTGTGGCTGGTGATCGCGGCCGGGTGGGCAGCGTGCGCCAAGGCCGATTGCGTCGTGGAAATCACGCGCGAGCAAGGTTGCTCAAATTGCGAAGTGATGAAACCGATCGTCGCAAAGGTGACAGCGGACGGCTGCGACATTCGCCCAGTCGATTACGACAAAAACAAGGCCTATTCGCATGGCCTCATCCGCAGCGCTCGCATTCAGTTGCCCACGTTCGTGTATGTGCAAGAGACTCCTGCCGGGTTTATTCCAGTGGCAAAGATTTCGGGCGTCGTAACGGAAGGCCAGTTGCGGCGATTCTGTGGCAATCCATGGGTAGTTGCCGTGGGCGCGGCCGCTCGCTCCGCCATGCGTGCGATTGTTGGTTCGCCGGTTCCTGTGTTTCCGGGGTGGTGAGAGATGTTTGACGGAATAGGGAAAGCGATTGAAGTGCTTGTGAAGTTCGCACTGTTTTCAGTCTTCGTGCTTGTCCCCCTGTCAATTTGGAAGTTGATCGAAATTATGGTTTGGATTATCCGCCATGTCAGCATTTCGTTTGTCGTCGCCTTGCTGCTGGCCGCTCCGGTGTGGGCTCAGTGCCCAGGCGGCGTATGTCCGTCCCCGTATGGTGTAGAAAGCGGGCGCAGATCGGTTATGGATGCGCCAGCTCCGCAGCAAACGCCGCCGCTGGAATGCCGTTGCCGCGTGGCTTGCCCCGACGGCAGTATGGGGAGTGGCACCCTCGTCTGTCAGAGCATTGTTATCACCGCGAACCATGTTGTTCGTGATTCTGGCGGCTCGGCAACGGTGATCTTCCCAAGTGGCGCAAGGGCCTCTGGCCGAGTCATCGACAAAGACGAATTCTACGATCTGGCCGCAATCGAAATTCAGGATTGCAATGCCCAGCCAGCGACGATCGGTACAGACACGTCTGGTGTTCTAGTGGCGGCTGGATTTGGTGGAGATGGCAGTTTTCGAATCGTTCGCGGCTCGATCACTGGCTACGTCTATTACGACAACCGCACCGACAGTGATGCGATGCCAAAGATGTCTGGTGCCGTCCGCCCCGGTGACAGCGGCGGCGGTGTTGTCAATGCCAACAAGGAGTTTGTAGGCGTCGTGTGGGGCGAAGTGGGTGGCGAGACGTACATCACGTGCGGCAGGCCGTTGCAGGCGTTTGTGCAGCGCACTTGTGGCAGGCGATGCCCACCCAATGTTCAGCCGCCGCAGCCAATTGTGGCGGCTCCTCCCAAGCAGCCGGCAGCGCCATTGCCAGTACCCACCATCGACCCCAACGCCAACTGCGAAAAACAGGCTGCGGACATTGCCGCATTACGCGCCGAAATCGCGTCCCTCAAAACGCAAATCAGCCAGTACAGGGAATGCAACTGCGACGGCTGCTGCGACAAGGTGAAGGCGGAACTAAACGCCAAGATTGAAACGCTGGCCACTGCGCAGGTGGAAATCAACAAGAGCGTTCAGCAGATTCAGCAGCAGCAACCCGAGACGCCCAATTACGAGAAGATTGCGGCGGAGGTTGCCAAGCACCTGCCGCCTATCAACATGCGAGTTACGCCCGAGGGGCAGTATCAACAAGTGAAATTGGGGAGCTACGTTACGCTCCCACTCGATAAGAAGTGACCTTTGCAAAGGAACCACGATGGAAAGTTCAGTCGACACCTCGATTCAATCCTCGATTATGACGGGGTTGTCTCAGGAAGCGGTGGCGGCGAGTTCTGCTCGCACGCGACGGTTCGATCAGCTCAGCGAAGATAGTGCTTCGCTATGGGCAATCGCCATGACCAGCCCGACGATTTACGGCGCGCAGAGCATTCGGATGCTCAACGGCACGCCGGGCAACTTCGGGAATGAAGTCCCAGCGAAAGCTTAATGGACAACAACGAATTAGCGGTGAAAGCAGCGGCTGATTCGGTCGCTCGCATTAAGCAAGCGGACGGAGACGCGCTGCTCGCCGCTGAGGCGTTTGCGTTCGGGATGTGGGACAAGTACCTGGCAGCCAAATGCAATGACATCAACCGACGAATCAACGAGCGATTCGGTAGCAGCGGAGACGCCACCAGCGTCTTCCAACCAGCCAATCCCTCAGAACTCGGAAAGCCCACAGCATGAGATTGCCCGCAGACTTGCGGACCAAGCTCCGCTGTGGCCAGTAGCGCATGCGGCCGGTTTGCAAAATCTGCGTGGCATTTGGGACGACTCTCGTATCAAACGCAAGATGGACCGTGCCGTGCAAGCGAAGGCGTTAGGAGTCACTGAGGCATTGGCTGGCGAGGGCAACGAAGAAATGCCCGGCGACATCAACATCAAAGGCGATGAGACGCGGTACGAAACGCACAACCACTATCATCAGCCAACGCCCCAGGCACCCGCCGCAATACCAACTCAGGTAGTCAACGCCGTGACAGAAACAGCAAAAAGAAAACTCTGGCCGGTGATATTGGCGGCTGCACTGAGCGGCGGCGCTGGCGCGGCAATCCCCTTGGTGTGGCAGTGGTGGAACAAGCAGCCGGCCGCACCATCGGCGACGCTGCCTGATTACTCACTCGATTTGAAGGTAAGCGACAAGCCGTGAGCATCCCACGCAAGCCACGCACGAAACGCCACCCCAAATGGGCTTCGCTCGCCAAGCGATTCCTTAAGGGCAAGTGCTGCGCTGTCTGCGGAGGGACTGAAAAGGTTGTGCCGCACCATATCGTGCCGGTTCACGTGGACGCGACTAAGGAACTGGACGAAGCCAATTTGATTCCTCTGTGCGAAGGCCGTGGCACGCTTAATTGCCACCTCTGGGCTGGGCATCTGGGCAAATGGACACGGTTTAATTCCACCGTGATTGCCGATGCGGCTTATTTCTCAGCCAAGATACGGGAGGTCGCATAGATGGCAATTCACCTGCTGGCAATCGGCTGTAATTACCGTGGCGAAACGTGCGAACTCCCAGACTGCGAGTTGGACGCCGAGAACATCGCCATGGCGCTAGAACCGTACGTGATGACCGGCAACTGCCTACTAGGCGAAAAGGCCGAGCGCCGCGGGATGCTGAAGGCGTTCTCCATGCTGAAGGCCAAGCTAAAGCCTACCGACCTGGCCATTGTCTCATTCAGCGGCCACGGCACAACGGACAACATTGACGACAAGCAAGTGCAAGGCATCGTCGCCAATGACATGGAAGTTATCTATGAGTTCGAGCTGCGGACACTCCTCGCCGACCTCGGACAAGCCGTCCTAATCGCCGATTCGTGTTTCTCCGGCGGCTTGCTCCGGGGTGTTAAGCGGCATCGTTGGGTGCCCATCTCGCATTGCTTCCGACGTGACGTGGAAGTGCCGCGGAAGAAACACGCCAAGCCGCACGCCACGTATCTCGCGTGCAAGGCCAATGAAACAGCGGCCTCAACCGGCGACGGCGGCGCACTCACTAAGGCGTTGCTGGAAGCGTTTGGCGACCGCAAGGATTCCACCACCTTCGCCGGGCTCGCGAAGTCCGTCAAGAAGCTGCTGCCAACCCTCGAGTACCCGCAGCATCCGGTATTCGAGTGCAAAGACAAAGTGTTCGCCAACCGCACGCTCCGCAGTTTCAACAAGAAGTGGAACAAGCCGTGAACGAACACAACTGGGACAACTCGGGAATCGTTGGCGAGGACGTGAGTCTGCAAGCGTGCCCAAAGTTGCGTGCAATGGCGGCGGCAGTGGCGGACTTGCAGCGAGATATTCAGAACCACGATCAACAAATGAAGGAAATCTGGCAGCGTATCCACAGCCTGGGCACGACGCTAGAGGACATGGGACAGCATTGAGTAAGGGGCACTAGGGATGACGCAAGCGGGGCAAGGAAAGGTATCGCTGGCGACAGCGGAAAAAGTAGTTGTGCTGCTAATTCAACTGCTCGCGTCAACGGGAACGATCGTCGGGGTGTATGCGGCAACAGTGCAACGCATCACGACAGTGGAAGTGAAGCAGGATGTTGCTGACAAGCGCATGGAGCGCATTGAGCAATCAGTGGCCGATACCCGCCGTGAGATTTTGGACGAACTGAAAGAGCTGCGGAAGGAACTTAAGTCGAAGTGACACGCCCCCCCACCATCCTGCTCCTGCTACTCGCCGCGTCCGCCGTGCGCGCGGAGAATGTGGGCCTCATTGCCGATTCCGTCATCGCCGGCCGCGAGAACTACGACAACTGGCAACGGGCCATCACCAGAGGCCGCACTGTCACCGTGCCGAAGGGCGACATCTACCTAGACCCCAAGGGCGACGGACCACTCTCGACTCCCGCCCGGGTCTCATGCGGCCGCGTGGAAGTCCCCAGTGCCGGCGGCTACGCCGTGAAGCCCAATCCATTCACCGGTCAAATGGCGACGCGGATCCTCTGGCAAGACGATGGCCCATTCCTGCGCATCCGCGGCTCGGGCTTCGTCTGGGATGGCCAAGCGGAAATCATCGGCAGGGGCAAGGCGGCGTGTGTCGAAGTGGAAGGTCGCTCGAACCCCGCCACGGGGCGTCATCAAATCAACGGCCCGCACTTTCGCAACTGGGCAGTGGCCATCCGGGCGCTCGGCGGTTACTACGAACGCGGCAAGTTTATCGCCGACGAAAACCACGCGGACAACTCACTGGCCGAGAACTGCGAAACGTGGAACTGCGGGATCTTCCATTCCCAGAATCAGCAGGCGCAGAACTGGGTCTTTCGTCGTTGGATCATCAACCAGGAAGGCACGCCGACAACCATCGTGGCATTCGACATTGAACGCGGCGGGCTCATCACGGCGGAACATATCGTGTCGTGCGTGCCACTGCTCACGGTGTTTCGCGTCAAGGATTACTCGCCGAACAACTGCTACTTGCGGCTAAGAGATTTCGAGTTCGACCGCTTTCCGTGCAAGTCGCAGCTAACGCTATTCGAGTACGCCGGGCCGCAGTTTGAATTTAATCCCGGCTTCGACATGGGTTACATCAAGTGGCGTGTGCGAGCGGACGGCTGGATTGCACCGAACGACCAACTGGAATTCAAACGGGTGAGCGTACCCGAGTTCATGCAGCAGAAATCCAAGCCCATCGACACGAGCGATGTGGTTTGGGAGGGGAAGTAAATGGCATACCAAATTGCAACTGTAAACGGTGTCAAATGTGTCGTCGATTCATCGGCACCATCTACGCCAGTGTCCGACGTGACTGGCGATGGAGGTGACGTGATTGCTGGCGTTGCCGCACTGTTAGCAAATCGTGGAACTGGTCTGTCAGGCGGAAAGATTACCGAAAATGCCAGTGGAACTATTGCGATAGCTAGTGGCACCATCACGGTAAGCGCGCCAGTTATCGACGCAACGCAAACCTGGAATGCGAGCGGGACTACGTTCACAGGCCAGAAGCTCAACGTCACTGATACCGCGAGCGCGAGCGGGTCGATGCTGTTCGATTATCAAGTTGGCGGCAGCACGCGGTTTAAGGCGGCGGTTGGCAATAGCCGCGACAGTGTACTCACCATCACGTCTCCAACTCAGCACGCGGACCTAAATCTAGTGGGCAGTGACCGCAGTGGATTGCTGCGCAGTGCGGGCGGCGGAAATGGACTCGCGATAACTGGCGGTCTGTGTGAAATTTGGGGTGCGGGCGGCACGACAGCCGGCATCATCGAAGGGTGGAACAACAATAACACCACGCAGTACTACCGAATCACTGGGCAAGGCGTGTCGTTTAACAACTCCAAGGCCCTCACGGAGAGTGCGGCGACAGCGTTTGTGCAGATTGCAGTGGCCAGCGGCTCGCACGTCGGCGGACGTATCAAATACACCATCGTGGCAAACGATGGCACCGACTACCAAACCCGCTCTGGTATGTTCAATTTCTCGCTCGTCAACAAGGGCGGTACGGAAACGGCGGGCCTCGGCACAGTCATGAATGAGTCGGTGGCGGTGAGCACGGGCACGTTGACTGTGACCTTCGATACCGACACGTCGCCAACCAACGCCGTGAAAATTCGGGCGAACGCTGTTAGTTCGCTCACGCAAACCACTTTGCAGATTCGTTATTGGGTGGAAATCGACGGCCCAGCAGTCACCATCACTCCGCAGTAAAACATGCCAGGCATCATTACCATGTCACTGGACTCGCTGGTTAATCTGACTCTTGGCCAGTTGGTCGGGGCAGAGTTGTATGCGTATCCAGCTGGAAATTTGGCGGCAGCTAATTACTATCGGCGTCTTTTTGGCGCGGAGGCAGGGACAGGTGTTTAAGAACGTCGCATCACAAACTATTGACGTGTTCGCATTTGATTATTCGACAGGCGCTCCAAAGACTGGTGACGCCGCGAATATCAGCGTTTATCTATCCAAAGACGACGGCTCGCTAACGCAGCTCACGGACACTAGCGCCACCGAAATCAGCAGCACGAACGCGCCCGGCTGGTATCGGTTCGACGTGTCGCAAACGGAATCGAACGCTGACAAGCTGCTATTCACCGGCAAGAGCAGCACCAGCAATGTGACGGTGGTTTGTGGGCCGGCGAGATACACGCGACCGGCTGGTTTTGGTGACCTTACCATCGCCAACAACGCCACGGCGGCTAACGTCACGCGATGGAGCGGAACCGCCGTAGCGTCGCCCGACACGGCTGGCTATCCGAAGGTAACGGTCAAGAGTGGAACCGGCACGGGCGAACTCAATCTCTCTTCTGGCGTTGCGGACGGAAATGTAACGAAGGTTGGAGGCGTGGCGGTGCATTCCGCGAACGCTCGGCTGGAAGTCAACGCCACTCATTGGGCTGGCAAGTCGGTTGAAACATCGAACGACACCCCGCTGGTCGTAACACCCTCACAAGCTCACGTGAACGCATAGGGGCAGTTAGATGGCTTGGACTCATATTGTTAGCGGCAAGGCGGCTTCTGCGGGCGGTGTTAGCGTCACTGGGCCGACGCTCGACACGACTGGAGCCACTGTCGGGTTCGCATGGTTGGGCTGCACTGCCGCCATCGCAGCCCCGACGATCACCGACAATTACGGCAATACGTGGACTATCGTTTTCAATCAAACGCACGCGAGTGGAATTCGAGGCGTGCTGTACACGGCGGAAAATCTGACCACCGGTTCGGCGCACGTTGTCTCCAGCCCCGCAGTCGGCAACAGTCCGGCAATTCACCTGGCATTCTTCTCGGGTCACCGCATTGCTGGCATGACTGACCAGTCGAATTTCTCGACCGGTACATCCGCGTCTCCACAGCCCGGAAGTATCACGCCTAGCGAGGGCAATTGCCTGGTGCTTGCCATGACGAGCACATTTGCCGGCACGCCAGCCCCCACGCTCAATGGTGGCTTTACCTATGATTCGTACTACTGCAACCAAGGCGGCAATCACGCTGGCGGTGGTCTCGGCCGGCTCATTCAAACGAGCGCCACGGCTGCGAATCCCACCTGGAGCTGTGGAAATTCGGCAGGGCATGTAACAGCGATATTGAGTTTTCTGCCGCAGCTTGTTGGCGACTCGGTTTCTCTCAATGAACTAGGCAGCGGAAAAATTTATCAGCGTGAGCCCAATCGCACCAGCAAGGCAATTAGTTTCAGCGGTTCATACAGCGGATCGCCCGCCTCGCTTGAAATCAAGGTCTACCAAAACGGCACCAGCACCGTTGTGCAGGACTGGACCGAGGCATATTCGTTCTCTCCATCGGCGGGCAGTTGGACCGCAAAGCTGCGTGTGCCGCAGGGAGGTTGGTATTCATTCGCTGCGCGGATCAAGGATTCGGCAGGCAGCGTACTCGCCACCAGCAACACAACCACCGGCAAGGTGGGCGTGGGAATTTGTATTGGCTGCATCGGCCAATCCAATATGGCGAGGATGTTCGATACGTATGGCTCGCCCAGCGCCAACTCAACCACCCGCATGTTCGGACCAAATGACACCAGTAACTGGCTCACGGTCACGGGTGACGGCGCGTGCATGTTGTCGGACAAGATTCAAAGCGGAACCAGCCTGCCGATTGGCCTGCTGAACTTCGCAGTCTCAGGCAGCGGCCTAGTAAGCGACCAGGGCAACGGCGATTGGCAGACGGTCGGCGTTGGGGAGTGTATCACTGCATTTCTAACGGGCCTAACTGCGGCCGGCGGCGATTGCGAATTCGTGCTGTTCTTCGGATGCGAGGCCGATACCCTCGATTCAGCCACCACGATCAACGTCATTAAGAGCGGCTACGCCACGCTCTACAAACGCATCAGGGAGGCCGTTGGACGCACGCAGCAACAATTGGGATTCGGAATCAGCATCCTTGGCCCCATCGACTACAGCACGGCCACAGACGCGCGGGTGAGCGACATTCGTGAGGCCCAGATTCAGTTCGCTGATGAAACGCCCGGCGCATTCATCGCCACCAATTGCCTCGACATCACACTAGGCGGCGACCCGCCGCATTACACCGGACCGTCTTACATCCGCAACGGCAGACGATCGGCGCAGGCAATTCTCCATCAGTTGGGGATTGAGCCATATGGGGCACGCGGACCGCAGATTGAGTCGGCGAGATTGGAGGACACAACGACTGCCTATGTAACTGTGCGCCCAGATTTCGGGCAGCAGTTAAACGAAACGGACGGCACTACGGACGGCGGCAGCATTACTCCGCTGGAGATTTCAGCAAACAACTTCACTTCCAACCTCACAATCGCAACAACTGCCTTCATCAACCACGACATTCGCATGACGTTTCCCAGCAGCGTGGCATCCGGCCCTCTAAATGCCCGTTATCTGTACGGCAAGCACCCAACTGTAACAAGCATTGTCTACGACAACACGACTCCCCAAGGCGACACTATCGGATTGCCATTGCTGCCGTGCCTCACTGTAGGCGCAACCATTGCGCCAAGTGTGAGCGAGGCTTCTATTCTGTCACGGCTTGGAACACCGGCCGACCTGTCCACGGAGGGCATCAACTCCAATCTTGTGTTCATTCTAGTGCCAGGACCAAACGGCCCGCGCAGCCAAGATACCAAAACGCTAATCGCGGGCACGCCCGGTGCAACCTACGCTGTGGACTTCAAGAACGTTGCCGCCGTCAACCAGAAAATCTACACGGTCAACTCAATCGAGATTATCAGCGGCACAGCCGGAGGCATCACCTTTAGCGCCGAGGAAGACTGGGCCAGAGACGGTGGCACGCAAGCACGATTCCGCATGGTAGGCGGTACACCGGGATTGTACACGGTTCGGGTTGAAGTGACATACACCAACGGACCAACGCAGCGCGGCGACATCCTGGTGAAGGTGGTCGATTGAGGTTCACGCTTCACACTTCCGATGGATTGGGCTTTGTAGTCAAAGACCGTGGCAAGGTGATTGCGCGCGGTGTCATAGATACTCGGATACGCCGAGTAATTCAAAAAAGAATCTCCGGCGATGCTTGGAGGCCACGCATTCAGTGGATGTGCCAGCAATGGAATGGTTCGGCAAACCAGCACCACAAGTCACGTCTGCCAGGAAGCGAGTGGAACAGGTGGGCGGAAATTCGGCGACTGTCGTGGAATGATCGCGGCCGAGCAATGACAAACATGATCCGCCGCGGAGATTACTTTGTGAAGCACTCCGCGCACAGCAACGCGGTATGCAGCAGGCTGCGGTGCAACGGAGAATACACCTGGGATCGTGCCCTAAAGCATCTATGCACCAATTACCAAACGGCATGGAGTAAGCAGGATGAGTGGTCTAAATGGGCAACCAATACAGCCAGCAATCAGCGAAAGAGAATGCGAGTCAAAGAGGAAAAGGCAATCGAGCGCAGTTAAGCCGTCCCAGTTAAAGGCACTCGTTGAATCCCAGGGTTACAAGTGTGCGCTGTCTGGCGAGGCGCTAACCCCATTGACCGCAACAGTAGATCACAAGACGCCGCTATCAAGGGGCGGTGAGCACAGCCTGTCAAACGCCCAGGTCATCACTGATGTGGTGAATCGAGCAAAGGGGCAGATGACAAATGATGAGTTTATAGCGATGTGCGTGGCCGTAGCAAAGTTGCGCGGCCAACGGTCGATCAGCGACGACGACACACAACTGGACGAAACGTGACCACTGCCAAAATGGCGGGTCCTCCGCTGCGTTATTAAAAATTCAGGTGACAGCGGAAATGCTGATTTGGCAGGTATTGTTTCTTTCGCATGGCGATAACCGCAGAAAACTATGAAAGGCATAAGGACCGCGCACGCGATCGGTCTTCAAGGCAAACTCATACCGGGCAGGATATTGGGCGGATTCCAGCGATCGTTGATCCAATTCGCCGCCGAGATTGCATGGCCGATTTTGAGTTGTTCTGCCGTACATACTACCCATCGCTCTTTTACCTACCGTGGTCCGACTATCACAAGCGAACTGCCCAGAGAATTCAGCAAACAGTCGATGACGGCGGTTGGTATGCTCGCGCGCTTCCGCGTGGCGGCGGCAAGACGACTCTTTGCAAGTGCGGCATTACATGGGCAACACTGAGAGGGGCCAAGAAATACCCGGTGATTTTTGCGGCAACCGAAGGGCTCGCGGGAAAGCTGCTGCATTCAATCAAAATGCAGTTGCTTACAAATCCGCTGCTGTACGAGGACTTCCCGCACACCATTCACGCAATACGCCACCTGAAGAACCAGGCCCGGAAAGCCGGCGGCCAGCATTGGGGCGGCGCGCTCACATTCATTGAATGGGGGGCAAGTCGTATCGTGCTGCCGTGGATTGAGCACGAATCGAGCACAGCAAACGGTGTTGTGATTGAGGCGTACGGAATCGAATCGGCATCTCGCGGATTGTCGTGCGACACCCCTAGAGGTGACTCGGTGCGCCCGGACATCGCGCTTGCGGACGATCCCCAGACACGAGCCAGTGCTAAGAGTCCGTCGCAGACAAAAACGCGACTCGATTACCTTACCGGCGATGTGGCGTACTTAGCTGGACCAGGAAAGCCGATGGCGGTGTTTTGCACATGCACTGTTATGTACGAAGGCGATTTGGCAGACCAAATCCTAAACACTGAGACAAACCCAGAGTGGAGTGGCGAGAGAACAAAGCTTGTTGAGAAGTTCCCAGAGGACTTGTCAAAGTGGGACTCATACGCTGAAAAGATACGCGAATGCTGGAGGAATAAGGAGCCAATTACTGCTGCAACGGAGATGTACTTGGCTGATCGCCACGGAATGGACGACGGTTTCAGAGTGAGCTGGGAGCACCGATACGATCCAGGCGAGGCTTCTGCCATCCAGCACGCAATGAATCGGCGGATTCGCAACGAAGCGATGTTCTTTGCCGAATATCAAAACGAACCAATGGTGGTTCAGGATGATTTCGAACTGCTGTCGGCCGATGAAATTTGCGCCAAGACAACAAACTGCAATCGCGGCGACATTCCATCCGAATGCTCTGTGGTGACAGCATTTACCGACGTGCAAATGGAGCATTTGTTTTGGATGGTCTGTGCTTGGACACCAGACTTCACTGGATACATTCTGGACTACGGCGCATGGCCGGAGCAAAAGAGAAACTACTTCACTCGACGCGATATTCGCAAAAAGCTAACGCATGTATACGGCGGCGACGAAAACGCTGTTATTTACTCAGCACTAACCGACCTTGGTAATAAACTTGCCGGAGCAACATATCGGAAGCTAGATGGAACGGAAATTCCGTTTGGAAGATGGTGCGTTGACATCGGTTATAGGCCGACGCCAATCACTGCGTATGCGGAACAGTCCGAGTTTCGTAATGTCATTGCACTGACGCGGGGCGTCGGCGTCACGGCGACAATGGACCCATTCAGTGACGCTGAGCGGGCGAGGAAGTGGAAGACTAGTCATGGCCACTGGTTTTGGAAGGACGGGCCGGGTCCTGCGCGAAAGGTGAGGTTTGACGCCAATCACTGGAAAACTCGTATTCATCGCGCGTTGAGGCTGCCAGCAAATAGTCGCGGATCAATCCAATTGTTCAAGGCCAGTCCACAGATACACCGCATGCTTGCCGACCACTTGCGAGCTGAGAAGGCAAGTAAAGTGGAAGCAAAAGGGAGAACTGTGTTTCAGTGGACTGAAATCCCAGGAATGGACAACGAGGGGCTGGACAATCTCGTTGGCTGTGCGCTAGGCGCATCAATCTGTGGGATTGCGCCGGAAGTTGAACGCGCGCTGCCGAAGCAAGCCCCCGCCCTATCCCTGGCCGACTACGCCCGCATGGCAGGAAGGTGATTCGATGTTTGATCCGTTTTCCGTCTCGCCGTCGCAGGTGGATGAAGTGTCAAAGCATTTCACCATTCAGGTGTTCGCGTTGGTAGAACTGCTGGTCCGCAAAGGCATTATCACCGAACAGGAGTGGAGTGATTCAGTAACAAGCTGTACGGCCAAGGTCGATCAGCTATGGCAGGAGCGGAAGGATGCGATGCGAGCGGAACACCCGGAAATTAAGTTGTTTGAAAAGTTCTTCGGAGGCATGGCGCAATGACAGCCACTACAAAGACGGTCGAGTATGAAGACATAGGCTTTAGGGTGGAGTTCGCACCGAGCAACTACTCGACAGAAGGCGAAGTTATCGGCGTAGACTTTGTTGCTCACAAGCTGATTGACGACGACGACGAATACTTCATCAAGGGATTTATTAAGTGGGACGGCTGTTCTAACTGGATGCCACCGCAGGACGGAACGTACACATGGCACTTTTGCGAGGTCGAGTAGGCGGAAGCCGTTGGTGTTTTGTTCGGCCGGATGTACGAACTAGCACGTGACATGATGCCAGATCGCGAGGTTATGTAATGGCTATCTCCGCCCCCCACTACTACTGCCTGAAAGAACTTCACCGCCGCGGCGAGCTGCCGCAAGGTGGATGCTTGCTGGAGATTGGTGAGGCCCAGTGGTACGGGGACATTGCGCCGCCGTGGAAAGATTATCCGCTGCCGGGCAGAGAGTTGCCTAACTGGGGAAATCTCTGGGTTGAGTTGTCGTTTCGCATCGTCAAAGACCTCTACGCCGAGCTATTTAGCCCAAAGGAAATCGTTGCGATTGATATGCACGGCCCCACTGCACAGAGGATTGACCTGAATCTTCCGGTGGACGCGGAAACGCACGGCAGCCCAATCAAGACAGTTATCAACCACGGCACTCTGGAGCACATTTTCAACCCCGCCCAAGTCCTCCGCACGATGCACGACCACTGCGCCGTCGGCGGGCTGCTAATCCACGAATCCCCCTTCACCGGTTGGATAGACCACGGCTTCTGGACGATTCAGCCCACGCTCTACTACGACTTGGCTGCGGCCAATGGCTACGACATCCGTTTCGTGGCGGTGACGCACATCGAGCACCAGTCGGTTGTGGAGATCCATTCCAGCGAGCAGCTATTGCAGATGGCAAAGGCCGGCGGAGTGCCGAATAACGCGATGCTCTACGTGGCGATGCGAAAGGTTAAGGATGCGCCGTTCGTGATTCCCATGCAGGGGTTCTATGCCCAGACGCTCAGTCAAGAGGCTCGCGACGCTTGGAGGACGCTGCGTTGAACACTACCGGCAGATGCCAATCTTGGGAGCCGCCAAAGTCGTTGAGTGCGTTTGCTGCCGAATCGAATGGCACAAGCCACTGGGTGTGTCCGCGGTGCGGGTGCAAGGACAGCAGAGTTGTGGATTCACGATTCAATGGCGCGGAAAGAGTTCGGGTGCGAGTATGCCGCCATTGCAGCACACCACTCCCAAAGACATATGAAGTTCCGGTGCCAGTGGGTTTCAAGGTGGCCATTGTGCCAACCAATTCCGACGAACCTATATCTAGATAATCGAAAACCAGAAAATTGAGTTAGTATATAAGCGGATTGCAAATCTTGGTGCCGCGTCTTGTGCGCGGCTCGCGTTTATCGGCGGGTGTTGCAACGCCCCTGAGATGACGTAAATCATCGAGCCTTTTACGGGGTTCGCGTGTGAGCGCGGCCCCGTTTTCTTTTGGCTCGATATGGCGTCTGAAGAAGAAGTTACCGCCGACGACATTCGCGAAGCTGCCCAACAGTCTGCCGCCGATGGTGTGCAGTCTTTCTCTGATGGCACGAACAGCGTCACGGCGATGGACCCCGCGAAGCAGTTGGAGATTGCCGAGCGGATGGACCGCCGCACGGCAGCGACCACGACCAACTTTGGATTGCGATTTACCACACTCAACGGTGGGGGGGCGTGGTAATGGGTCTAATCGCAAAGCTACTGCGCCCGTGGCGACAGCCTAGCCCGCAGCAGATTGTGGAGTTCGCCGCAAATCTTGAGCGCCGAATGCAACGCGGGCGATACGACGCAGCACAGACCCCAGATGACCTTGCCAACTACTGGGCCAATACCGACGCCTTCGACGCTGACAGCGCCAACAGTCGTGGCGTGCGCGAAAAGCTCGTGCAGCGCTCACGCTACGAAATGGCGAACAACGGCTACGCGGACGGCATCGCCCAAACCTACGCCACAGACCTGGTGGGAATCGGGCCGGCGCTGCGGATGCAAACCAATTCACCAGGATTCAACCAACTAGTTGAGTTCCAGTGGTTTCTGTGGTGCAAAGCAGTTCAATTCCGCCGCAAGCTCTGGTGTATGGCCCACGCCAAGCATGGCGACGGCGAAGGCATGGGCGTGCTGCGTATCAATCGCCGCATTAACCATACGATTCCACTCGATATCGTGCTCTATGAAACCGAGCAGTGCCAGTCGAATCTTCTTAGCTTTGGCGATCCGGGGCGCATTGATGGAATCGAGTTCGACGAATTCGGCAACCCAACCTATTACGAGTTCCTGCGACAGCATCCTGGCTCCAGCAATGGCGTCATGCTCTTGGAAGAACGCGAGCGTGTGCCGGCGGACAAGGTGCTGCATTGGTTCAAAATGCGCCGCCCAGGTCAGCACCGTGGCGTGCCGGAGTGTGCGTCGACGCTGAATCTCGGCGCGGTCTTCCGCCGCGGCCGCAATGCCCAAGTATCGACGTGGGAAAAAATCGCGTCGTGGACATTGTTCTTGAAAACCATGTTTGAGCCAGAGGTAGCGCAAGCCGTTACCCCGATGTCGTCTCTCGACATTCAGCACAACATGATGACCGCGCTGCCGAACAGTGTGGAGCCAGTGCAACTGAAGGCGGAACATCCGGGCGCGAACTATCCAGAGGCTCACAAGCTGTGGCTGAACGAACAGGCCCGCCCGAAAAACATGCCGTACAACAAAGCGGCTTGTGATTCGTCGTCTTACAACTACGCTTCTGGCCGTCTCGACCACCAGACGTACTACGGCAACCTCGATGTCGACCGCGAGGACTGCAACGACCTGGTGCTAGACCGTGTGTTTACGGTGTGGTTCGACATGGCCATTGCGCGGTTTGGGTGGCTCGGCGGCAATCCAGAAGCCGTCGGCGCTGGTGCTCGCGTGCATACGTGGGATTGGCCCAAGCATCGCGTGGCCGACGTGGAAGCGGAAGCCAACGCCAACCGCACCAAGCTCGAAAGCGGGCAGTCGTTCCCGCATCTCGTATTTGCCGAAGCCGGCCTTGACCTCGAAGACGAGGTGGCAAAGGCCGCGGAATCATTTGGCGTTTCCGACGCGGAAATCCGCAAGCGAATGTTTGACGTTCTCTATCCGCCATCGCAGCAGCAACAGCCATTGCAGCAGAAGCAGATGACGACCGACGAAGCGATCACTGCGCTGTTCGGCGAACGCGGCGCGCTCAACGGAGTACATCATGTCAACTAAGCAGCAATACGCCTGCGTAAAGTCAAAGCCCATCATCGCCATCGGTGCGCCGGTGTCGGTTGAGGCTGCGGCTAAAGACACCGAAGGCAAATTACTACCGCCAAAGTTTACCGCCACGTTCTACACAGGCGTAGCGATGGACATCAACGGCTGGGATTTGCCGGTTGTCATCGACCTTGCCGGATTGCAGGAAGGCAATTCGCTTGTTGCCAATCTCGACCACGACCGCTCAAAGCGCGTCGGCAACTTCGCTCTTGCCAATGACGGCAAGTCTCTGGTGGCGAATGGAACTGCTTCAGCCCGCACTGCTGCCCGCGACGAAGTGATTGGCAGCGCAGAAGACGGATTCAATTGGCAGGCCAGCATCGAAGTTACGCCGATCGAAGTTGAGGCGGTGAAGAAAGGCCACACAGCGGAGGCCAATGGTCGCACTTTTGACGGCCCTATGTACATCACACGCAAAGGCGTGTTGAAGGGATTTGCGTTTGTTTCTCACGGTGCGGACGACAACACGTCAGCCACTATCGCGGCAAGCGCCGCATCTACAAAGGAGCAGAAAATGTTGAAGCCTGAAGTTAAGGCGTGGGCTGCGGAAATGTTGCCGAGCCTGGACCTGGAAAATATCAGCGACCAAGAGGCCGCGAATCTCGAAGCGAACTACAACGGCCTGAATGGCAAGAAGGCGCAAGCAATCAAGGCCAGCACTCCCTTTGAGGCAGCCAAGCTCGAAGCTAAACGCCGCGAGGAGCTGCGAGACATTGCAGACAAGCTCATTGAGCGCCGTGGCTTGTCTGTAACACAAGACGAAATCATTGCCATCGAAAAGATGTACGACCATGCCATTGAGGCGGCAATGTCGCCTACCGAGTTTCGCTGCGAATTGTACGAGGCGACGGTGCCGATGGGCCACACGGTTCGTGCTACGAATCGCGACAAGCACAGCCAGTTGACAAACAAGGTGCTGGAAGCCGCCATCTGCCAAGCTGGCCATCTTCCCGAAAAGGACCGCAACGGTAAGCCGCACTTCGATGACCAGACCATGCAGCTTGCGCATGATCGGTTCAAGGGCAATATCAGCCTCTGCCAGTTCCTTTTGCTGGCTGCCGAAGCCAACGGCCACAACAATGGCTACTCGCGAGATGTTAATCGTGACGTGCTGCGTGCCGCTTTTGCCAACAAATACGGCGGGCAGATTCGCGGGGCCGGTGGCTATTCAACCATCGACGTAGATTCGATCACCGGCAATACCGCCAACAAGTTCATTCTTGTTGGTTGGATGACGGTTGATCAAGCGATGTTGAAGTTGGCGGCGATTCGCAACGTCCGCGACTTCAAGACGGTGACGACGGTTAGCCTGACCGGCGACGCCCAATACTCGAAACTTGGTGCGGCCGGTGAGATTAAGCACGCCACGCTTGGCGAGCAGACCTACACCTACAACGCCGACACCTACGCGGCGATGTTGGCTATCACTCGCACCGACATTATCAACGACGACTTGGGCGCGTTGACGGACGTTCCGCGTCGGCTTGGCCGCGGTGCCATGCTGAAGTTGAACGACATCTTCTGGACCGCCTTTCTCGGCGCGGAAGGCAGCGGATTCTATGCCGCGGGCCACAATAACCTGAACACCGCTGCGGCGGACGTGACGGTTGCTGGCTTGGATGCCACGTTTACGCTGTTCAAGAATCAGCTTGACCCGAACAGCAAGCCGCTGGCAATCGAGCCGAAAATCTGGGCTGTCCCGACCGCCCAGTACGGTGCGGCGTTGCGGCTGATGAATTCGGAATTGTTGATCGACGGCACCTCAACCGGACTTGGTGGCAATGCCAATATCTGGCGTGGTCGCTTCGAGGTTGTGACCAGCCCGTACATGAGCAACAGCAGCTACACGGGCTACAGCACGTCGGCTAACTACCTGATGGCTGACCCGAACGACCTGCCAGCCTTCGTCATTCCGGCGCTCAACGGCCGGATTGAACCGACAGTCGAAACCGCCGATGCGGACTTCAACACGCTCGGCATTCAGATGCGCGGCTATAGCGATGTCGGCGTTGCTGAGTTTGAGTATCGCGCTGCTGTCAAGGCCGATGGCGGTTCGTCGTAATCGCGAGTTTCGCTACCCGTCCGGCGTCTCTCCTTGACAGAGGGGAGCGCCGGCGGGCGGCACCATCCCCTCTGTCAAAAGGAATCTAGAAATGAAGTTTGAATTGAAACAAAACCTTGGCCTTGATGACGTGAATTTCTGCAACAAGGAATTCCACGCATCGCTGTCGACGGACCCGAAGGATTTGGTTGCCGGCCAAATCGTTGACCTGCCGGAAAAGGCCGTCAAGTGGCTGACTGAGAACCGAAGGCTCACGGCGTTGTTGCAGCCAGCCAATATCCGCGGCGAAGCCAAGAAACCAGAAATCACCGCCCCCGCCAAGTAATGAGCATCCCCAAACACGAACGCCGAATCTTCCTTGGCCAGCCTGGCTACGGGAAGTGTACCGCCGCGGCAGCGCGTGCGCTGTGGCAGGCGTGCGCGCCCGATGTGCATGTGCAGCGGCAGTATGCAACCAGCTCACTGCTAGCCTGCAACTTCAACAAGCTGTGGTGCGAAGCGCTGAACCGAGTACATATCGGCGAGCGCATCGACTATTTCGCAATGTTGCATGATGACATCGGCTGCGAGGACTTTTGGCTCGACGCGCTGATCGACGAACTGGAGGCTAAGCAGCTAGACGTGCTTGGCGTGGTGGTCCCCATCAAGGATACCCGCGGACTGTCGAGTATTGCCCTGCAACACGGCCGTGACAATTGGAACATCGAGTGTCGGCTGTCAATGCATGACATCTATGAACTTCCAGAGACGTTCACGAGCGAAGACGTTGGCGGAATGCCGCTACTTCTCAACACTGGATGTTGGGTCGCAAAGTGGAATCAGGAGTGGTGCCGTCAGGTTCACTTTGAAATCAATGATCGCATTGTTTTTGACCGCACAAGCGACCGCTACATTCCGCAAAATGAGTCAGAGGATTGGTTCTTCTCTCGACTGCTGAACGATATAGGCTTGAGGATTGGGGCTACGCGCAAGATTGCAGTTAAGCATGAAGGCGACGTGGAGTTCTCCAACACGTTCCCTTGGGGCTCCCAGGCATTCGATAACGAGTCGCAGGCATACACGCGGCGCGTAAGTCCGGTGCCCGGTGCGTTCCCGCGCGATATTGCCGGATGGCTGCTGCCGGAAGAGGGTAAGGCGTTAGCCGAACTGGCTTCCGGCAAGCGAGTGCTGGAAATCGGCAGCTATTGCGGCCTCTCGACCGTCTGCATGGCTCGCACCGCCGAGCACGTGACTGCGGTGGATTACTTTGACGGCCGCGGCACGCCCAGCCCGTGCGACACACTTGGCGACTTCCGCAACAACATCGAACGCTACGGCGTGGCCGAAAAAGTGTCGGTGTGCCATCCGCACGAATCGTACACGCTGCCCGAATACGACTTCGCGTTCATTGACGGCGCGCACGACTACGACTCCGTAGCAGCCGACATTCGCCGCGTTCTTCCAGTCCTGGCAGAAGGCGGATTGATTGCGTTTCACGATTACAAGCACCCCAGCCATCCGGGCGTTGCCGAGGCCATCGGCGAGTTGCTGGATGGCGGCGGTGAGATGGTTTCGGTGCATGAAACTTTGGCTGTCGTAAAACCGCCGGCCTGTATTCCTTTGGAGGTATAGAGAAATGGCAGATGCAACATTTCGGCACGGCGATCCTGTGATGGTCGATTACACGCCGTCCAGCGGCAACGTAGCGGAAGGCACCGTCGTGGTGCTCGGCTCCGTCACCGCGAACACCAGCGGCACCGGCGCGGTCGCAGCCGTCACCCATCGGCCCATCACCAACAGCACGCTCGGTGCGGTGGCGGTCGGCGGTGGCGTTTACGACATGGTGAACCTGAACAACGCTGCGACCGGTGCGAAGGTGTACTGGGACATCACCAACAACACCCGCAAGATTACCACCGTCTCTACCAACAACGCCGTGATGGGCTGGATTGTGGCGAGCGGCGGCGGCGGTGCGAATTCGACTTGTAAGGTGTTCCACGCTCCGATCCACGGCAACGCCTAATGTCTACCCTCCTCCAACGCGGATACCGCCTGCTCAATCGCGCCATGGAACCGGCCGCGGCAGAGTCAGTGCGGTATTTGCGCGGGGCGGTGGCGGTTAGCGATGCGATGCGTGCGGCGCTGGTGACTGCTGACATACAGCAGATTCGCGACGGCGGCGCAGCGGTGGTCGGCAAGCAGTTTGTGTGGCGGCTCTATCGCAGCGATCTGATGACAGATAGCGGCGAATTGAAGCCACAGCAAAGCGACCGGATTGAATGGGACTGGAACGGCAAAACCTACGTGTTTGTAGCAATGACTGAGTTGAACCGGCCTGAGTATGGCGCGGTCGACCCGCGTGGTAATTGGGTGCCAGTTTCGACGAAGTTGGACGAAGTGAAATGAGCACGCGAGTTGTGGATTTGGCAAATGAACTTGTCAGATGCCTTGGCAATCCACCGTCGCCGTTTTCACTGTCGTTCACGCCCGAGCGAGTTGTTAACCCAATTAACAGCATTGAGGAACTAAAGACACTTCGCGTAACGGTATTGGATGGCACGCGGAAAACAGAGCGGTCCACACGCGACCCGCACCACCCATTCCGTTACACGATGAAGCCAGTAGTCCTGGTGCAAAAGAAGCTGGCTGGCAACACCGCCGAAATGCAGCGGCAGGAAGCCGATGAGCTGGCGGGGCTGGTGCAAGAGATAGAGCGAGTGCTGGAGTCAGCGCAAGTAGTTGGATTTGCTTTGAATGGATTCGACGAAGGGGCAGACTCCGAGTTATTCAACCTTGATGTAATGAGAACATTTGAAGTGTTTTCGCGAGCCGTGCAGCTTGAGTATTTGGACATCACGTAATGATTCCGAGCTTTAATCGTCCTGGATCGCTGTTCCCGACCGGCGGGTTTGGAATGCACGTGTCGTTAGACATGTTCTTCGACCGCGCCGGCGTGCAATCTGCTATGGACGAAAAGACCAATCGCTGCATGTCAAACGCAGGCGCGTTCGGGCGCACGGTGATGCAGCGCGGGATGCGGAAACGAAAGAAAATCAGCGCACCCGGTGAATATCCGTCCGCACACTCGTACCCACTGCTGAGGGATAAAGTTCGGTTCGGATACGACCGTCAGAAAAGTACGTTGGTGGTTGGCCCGGCGCTACTGGATCGGACAGACCGCGAAGTGGCTGCGGCTGGGTTCACTGTCCCGGAACTTGTGAACTATGGCGGCGTGGTAACTCGCAAGAGCATTTACAACCCAATCCGCAAACGCATCGAGGCATTGCCGGCTGGCCTTGAGCCAGTGCAGTGGATTTATCAGCCGCGGCCATTTGTCGAACTCACCAAGCCGCTGGTGGAAAAGAAGTTGATGGAGAATTACGCAAATTTCCCACTGCGGAAGAAAGCGGGCTAGTAATGAACATTCGCGAACTTGAAAGGGCGTTTGCCGCAGCGGAGCGCGAGCACACAGCCGCCGCCGAGCGAACACGCGAACTTGCCAATAAACGAGCGGATATGTGGCGGCAATTGAAGGCAGCCAAAGAAGCCGGCGAAGTTGCCGACGAAACGACGGAACAACAAACCACTAGCGAAGTGGAGAAGTAGCAGATGGCAAACGTAAAGATGGGTTTCGAGGGCCTGCTGTACTACGGCACGGCCGGTTCAACCGCCGCAACGCTGTTGACAAATTGCAAAGACATCACGCTTTCAATGGACACCGAAAAGGGCAATACGACCGTGCGCGGTGACAGTACGGTTGCCCCAATCGAAACCGAAGACGTGACGCTGCGCAAGGTGCAAATCGAGTTCACGATGATTAACGACATCACCGACACGGCATTCGCCGCACTCAACACAGCGGTTGGGACTGGTGCTGGCGTAGCGTTGCGGCTGAAGGACTACAGCTCGGGCAAAGGCCCCGACGCCGACTTCACGCTTTCCAAGAGCGCTCCATTCCCGCTCAACGGCGAACAAGCAATTACATTCACCGCCACTCCAAGCCGCAGTTACGGCCGCTCGCCGCAGAACTGGGTATAGCGAATAAGGAACTTGAACAATGGCAGATGTTTCAATCACGGCCACTTCCGTTGCGCCGGGCACAGACACGCAGTATATGGATGGTTTTTTGGGCGCGTCGGTTACCGCCGGCCAGGTTGTCTATCTGGACACAGCAACCAACACATTCAAACTCGCCGACGCCAACGCCAGCAGCACAACTGCAAATGCGGCAGGAATTGCGATGAACGGAGGCGCGTCAGGTCAGCCGGTAAAGGTTGCTGTTGCCGGCACGATTACAGCCGGCGGAACGCTGACCACGGGATCGGTGTATGTGCTTTCGGCGACGGCTGGTGGCATCGCGCCGGTTGCCGACCTTGCTAGCGGCCACTACCCGGTAATCGTCGGAATTGCCACCAGTGCCGCGCTGCTGAAGCTCTCAATGTTCAAGGGTGGCGTAGCCATCTAGCAAAGGTGATTTGTGGCATCGTTCAAAGACAAAGCCGGCCGCGAGTGGTCGATTCAGCTCGACTCGCTTTCGATTCTCAAGGTGCGCGAAGAGTGCGACCCGCGGTTCATGCTGGGCGACGAAAGCGAAGAGGATAACACCTGCACGCGACTGGGCGACGACCCAATCACGCTGTGTATGGTGCTCTATTCGCTCTGTGAGCAGCAGGTGAAATCAGCCGGCTTGGAGCGAGACACATTTTTGAAATCGGTTCTCTGTGATGGTGACACCATTCAAGCGGCAGGGGAGGCGTTGGTCGCAGCCATCATAAATTTTACCCAGCCAAGGAAGCGGAGGCTTCTAGAAGCCATCGTCAAGAAACAGAAAGCCGTGGAGGAATTGGGTGTGACGATGGCGTTGGCGAAGATCGACGACCCGGCAACAACGGAGAAGCTGAAAAGCCTGATGGCAACCAAGATGGACGCCGCAATCGACCGCGCTTTGACGCCGCCAGAGAAGCCCTTCGACTCTGCGGATTCTTAGGGCTTCATCCTGCTGGCCTAACATTGCGAGTGCTGGCCGATATGGCGCTCGGCAAGGCAGAGATGCTGGGGATGACCAGCGGCGGTGACAAGCAGAAGATTTTGCCCTACGACCCGACATTCCTGCAAGGTGCGATGTAAATGGCTGGTAAATCAGACATCGAGGCAGGCCGGGCGTTTGTGTCGCTGATGCTTCAGGATAAAGGCTTTTCTAAGGGCCTGAGCGCGGCCGCCTCCAAGCTAATGGGGTTCGGTAAAGGCGTGGGGATGTTTGGGGCTGCAATCAGCGGCCTAGGTGGCGCTGTTGTGACGCCACTTCTCGGGATGGTCAAGAGCTTCGCTGATGCTGGGAGCGAAATCCACGATATGGCTCAGCGCACCAACATGAGCGTTGAGGCATTACAGGAACTCGGATATGCCGCAGAGCAAACCGGCACTTCGTTGGAAGCCGTTGAAAAGGCAGTTAATAAGGCCCGGAAAGAAGGCAAGAGCTTTGATTCAATCGCTGCTAAGATTGCCGCCATCCAAGATCCCGCAAAACAGTCGCAGTTGGCGTTGGAGGAATTCGATAAGTCTGGCGCTGCGCTGGTGCCGATGATTCGTGAATTGCCTGAACTCCGAAAAAGGTTTCGTGAACTTGGCCTTGGAATGAGTAAGGAAGAGACGGAGGCTGCGGACAGCCTAGGTGATGCGTTTGCGGATTTGATGATGGTGGTTAAGTCGGTCAAAAACACCATCGGCGCATCATTGGCCAGCGCCATTCAATCAGCCATCGACAGCGCTATAAAAATAGTAATTGTTGTTCGTGATTGGGTACGCCAGAACAAAGAGCTGTTTGCAACGGTGCTTCGCGTTGGGCTCGCCGTTATGGGGATTGGTGCGGCCATTACTGGCGTAGGTGGAGCGCTCGTTGTAGCAGGTGCTTCTCTGTCGGCATTTAACACACTGCTGGGTGCTGGGGCTGCTTTGTTTGGCGCTCTGCTGTCGCCGATTGGATTGGTGGTTGCTGCTGTCGCTGGGCTGGCCACTTGGTTCGCCACGTCCACGACTTGGGGGCAGCAGATGGTGCAATCGCTGGCGGGGTGGTTCGGCCAATTGAAAGACATTGCAGTCGAGGCATTTAAGGGTATTGCAGACGCCCTGGCTGCTGGAAATTTAGCACTTGCAGCCAAAGTGGCGTGGGCAGGAATTAAGCTTGAATGGCTTTCCGGCACATCGTCCCTACGTTCGATGTGGTTGGAGTTCAAAGACTTTTATCTCCGCGCGACTACAGAAATGGTGTTCGATGCCCAAGCGTTGTGGGCTACGTTCAACACAAACTTTGCCAGTGGATTGCGGAACCTGCGCGTTAAAGCAGCCGATTTTTTTGATGACTTCATCAATTACCTGGCCCACATTAACGCGACAGAAGAGGAAAAGCTTAACGCCGACCTGTTTACGGCTAAACGCAAGGGTGCTCGCGCAAATCAAAACGCAGAAGATCAGAAAGTCACAGATGCGGCAAGAAATAAAGCATTAGCCGACATTGAAGCGGCTCGCAAAATCGCTGAGCAAACACAATCTGCATCAAGCGACAGGGCACGCCAGCAGGCGAAAGACGCACTGGCGTCTGCAAGGGCAGAGCTAAATGCTGCTAGGGATAACGCTGCCCAGTTGCGCAAAGACAAGGAATTGTCGCGAGGCCCGGAATTCAAGCCCAGCGAGTTCAATCTTTCTGGCGAAACGCTGAAAAACCAAGTGTTTGGCACGTTCTCGGCCGCAGCGGCAATGGCTGGCGGCAGCGGTGAGTCGCCAACCGTCAAGGAACTTCGCAAGGCCAATAAGCTGTGGCACGACTACCTGAAGAAACAGGATGAGCAGCGCCGCGAGTGGGACAAGCTGTTGAGGGGGCACTAGTGGCATTCAGCTTTCAGGAAACCCCAGAATCACGCGCCCAAAGCTACAGCGCTGACAGCGATGAAATCACGCTGATCTACAAGTCTGTTGGCGAGCAGAATGATGCAACGGTGCGCAGTTACGCCGTGACCGGCAGCCCGGCTACGGTAACTGGGCTTACCGGAACACTATACCGCAAAAGCATCGACCTTCGCCCCGATGGATTTCAGCAGTATTTTGTGGAAGTGCGCTATGGCCGCTTGACCTCAAATTCGCTGCCGGTCAGCTCGTACACATTCAACTTTGATACGACCGGCGGAACGACGAATATCACGTCGGCCAAGGAACACATCAACAGCTACCCCACGGCTTCCACACCGCCGAACCATCACGGCTCAATCAACGTGCGGCCAGACGGAACAGTGGACGGCGCTGAAATCGTAATCCCGAAACTTCGCCTTACCTTCAACTTCAATTTTCCAAGTGGGGTAATTACCGCCGCGTACATGAAGTCTGTGGCGGCGATTACGGGCACGACAAACCAATATCGGTTTCTCGGCTTCGAACCTGGAGAACTGCTGTTTATGGGGGCGTCGGGCGGAGACGGAAGCAATACCGAAATGACGGTTGGCTTCCAGTTTGAAGCGAGCGCCAACGCCACTGGCTTTTCATCGGGCGGCATTTCCAGCATCAGCAAAAAAGGTCACGAATACTTGTGGCATGAGTTCAACGATGAAGTGGACAGCGGCAAGGCTGCAACCCGCCCCAAGTACGTTCACATTGAGCGCGTCTACGATTCGGCCGACTTCCAATCGGTATTCGGCTGGAACATCTTCACGGGGTAGCTGTCGTGTCCGACTTTCCGAAGGTTGTGGCTGGCACCCCACTCGGGCGAATGCCGTTTATGTCGGTGGCGTGGTGCAACCAGCTAACTGACATGCTGAACTGGTATGGACGCATGAAAGCCTCTGGCGAGAGCGGAGGCGGCGGCAGTGCGCTCGAATCAACCAGCGGCCTAGTGAAGATCAAGAACCTCACCGGCAGCAACCTACAACGCGGCCATTACGTTCAATTGGGCGACTACCTGCTGACGGACGTTGAGCACCACAGGCATTGGTTTGACGGCAATCTTTACGACGCCGCTGAGGACGGACGGATTGCGATTGTCACTAGGGCCGTGTTGGGGTCCGGCGGAAGCACAGACATCGTTGCCGCTCGCATTCTTGGCCGCTGCACGGCCCGCATTAACGTAACCGACACCGGCCACCGCTTCGCCGCACCGGATGACGGCAGCTACGTGCTCAAGAGCGCCGCGAGTGGTGACATTGAGATTCTGTCGACGAATAAGATCAGTGGGACTGGGGAGCAAGAATTGGCGGTGCTGCTGGGCGGCGGTGGGGGCGGTGCATCTGGCACATTCGTTTGCACGCTATCATCAAACATCGGCGCATCCACGCCAGGTGGCACAATGACGGCCGGAACCGGAACCGTGTATTCAATCGGCGAAGACGGCGAACTCACAGAGGTCGGCACGCGAGACATTTTTAACCCGTTCACCTGTACGCTGCCATCTGCTGCGGCGCAGTACACTTGCGCGAAAACATTTGAGGGGGCTACTGATGCGGACGACCAATTCACGATCGTCGGCCCCGACATGATGCAAGTGCTCTACTCACTAACCGGCTCTGCGGAGAAGACCACGCTTTCGCTGCCGTCGGGAGAAACCAGCGCCGCCGATATTCAGTGGCTTGGCGGAGATTGCTAACATGGCCACTTGGAAGCCGGTATGGAGGCAATTCGATGGCATCTGGAAACCGGTCTGGAAGATCGTTGAAGATGTGCCGACGCCGATGTGGCACGACTTCGATGAGGACTGTGCGTGCTGCGGTATTTGCAACCCGCCGTGCGAGTCGTGTTTGGATTGCCTGTCGCTGGTGAGTGGCGTGCTTTTGACTATCAGCGGTACCGCATCTGGTGATTGTGTGAGCACGGTTGGTATTGCGAGCCCATGCTCAAATGGTAGTGGCGAATACATTCAGAGGTACCATAATGTTGACGGCGCTTATTTTCTGACGCCCTACGCTGGCGGCTATCGCTATACGTGGGCAGCGGGCACATGCGCAGATCCTGGAACAATTTACACGGAGGACTGCCCTGACGCCGCCGATGACGTGCATACATTGGGGTCGATTTACGGATACGACATTTCTGTAACATGCGATGGACCATACGTACGATTTGCAATCTCGCCGCTCACTCAATGCTGCTACATGGACGGTACGCCAAACTTCGGCGGCTGCACCGGGACTGGATTTCTACCCGGACCAATGTTCATTCTGTTTGAGGACGCCTGCAATTCCGGCATGGCCGCCTCAGAAACCAACCACATCGTATTTTGCTCCGGCGATATATCGGGCGTTGTAGAGTCCGATGTAACTGTTACTGTGAGGCTCGTATGAGATGCGAGTTCACGGCGCAGGGCAGCCGGATGGTTTGCGGAGTTTGTGGGCGTTCACTCCCGATTGTGGCTGGATTCCTTGCTACAGATTACCACGCAAGGTGCGGGCCAGCGGACGACGGCTCAAGGCATCCGATTAGTCCCAGCGACGGACTGGGAGACTGGACCGAACGGCTTCTGAAATCGGTAGGCCTCACCGAGGAGCGATACAAGCACGCAAAAGAAATATTCGGCCTAGCGCCAACGTGCGGCTGCGCGGCGCGCAAAGAATGGCTCAACAAAGTCAGCGACTGGTGGCGCGGTCAGTGAACCCACCCCACCCACCGCACTAGCGCCGCGACCGGGATTAGCAGCAGCACGACGGCGAGCATTAGTAGGTAGAAGTTCTGGCTGCGTTCACCGGGAAGTCTCATTGCCGCTGGCTCTCTCGTAACGACCTCTCATAGTCGCGTCTAATTTGCTCCGCAGCATCGTCGATTTTCTTTAGTCGCTCTTCCATTTCCTGCTTGCGTTGCTGCTGGCGGCGCTCAACCTCCGGAGCCATGACGACACTCAGTGCGATGCAGCCTCCGATCAGCAATGCGCCAACAACACCGCAGGCCGCAAAGCATCCCAGCGTGAGATTGAACCCTGATTTGAAGGCATCGCCAGATGCTTTGTGATGGTGCTCTAGCGTGGCCCTGGGTGGTTCATTTGTCGCCACAAACGAAGACGGAACGGTTTCGCGATGAGTGGCGACCTTGAGCTTGCCGTCCGGGAATCGCAGTATTTCGTTGCACTGCGGGCAATTGATAATCGTTCCAGCCGCGCTGCGGTCGGCGGTAGTTATCTTTCCACACGTCGGACAAGTTACGCCAATCATCCCCGACATAGTTACGTCGCACCCAACCTATAGTACTGAACAACAGTAAACCAACACAAATTGGCCACTAGTGATGGAAAATGGTTCTGAACGCATATACACTACAACCGTCATAGTTGACTGCTAGCACTCTCACCACTCCGGCAGCGCGGCAATGGTCAGTGTAATCAAAGGGCGTTTCGTCGGGTGGTGGGGTGTGCTGGCTTGTCGGACGTGGTTTTTACAGATGCATCTTGACGTGTCGTCGCAGAAAACGCCATACTGGTCCTGCCAAAAAACCGGCCCCCGCGGAGCGACTAACTCCGCAGGGCACGGATTCTCCAGGTACGGAGACCCCATGGCGCTTTCGCACGCCGATTTACGTGCGCGTTTCCGCGCATGTTTCGATATTTCTTTCAGCCACTCTGGCTGGCGTTCTGTCCCCACCGTCGATCTTGGCGGGACTTCAACGCGCCGAATCGGCGCGTTGGCAGCGGCTGCGAGAGTGCAGCAGGAAGGGCCGGCGATGGATTCTGGCTAGCGCAAAAGAAGCGGGCCCGCAACGGCCCGCACTTAGAAATTCGTCGCGAATTCGGGTCTTAGTTTGGCGACTTTCCCGAATCCGCATTTCCAAACTACGAGCCGTTCGGCCCGCACGAACATATTGCGCGCTGGCGGCGTGGATGTCAACTAGGATTATGGCATCATGCCTTACGACATTTCGGAACAGGAAGCCGTGGAAGCTGGAAAGGTCTGCGGCGCTTTGCTATTCGGCTACTTGTGGCGTCTTCAGCATGATTCCGCTGGCCCAACTACCCTTCCCTTCACCACCCCCAAGAGCGGCACCAAACGCTACCTCACGGCCAAGGAGGCTGGCGAAGTCCTCGGCGTACGGAAGAGCCAGTTTTTCAAGCTCAAGCGGGATGACAAGGCCAATTTCCCGAAGGTCCACGAAACTGCCGGCGGAAAGAAGTATCTGGCCGCCGACATCGAGAGATACAGCAAGTTGCTCAAGGCCAAGAAAGCGTGATCAATGGCAGGCATCACTCACCGGCCGAATGGACATCGGTGGGTTACATTCAAAGCGCCGAATGGGAAAAGGCAAACGATTCGACTCGGCTCGGCCGACGAGCAGCAGGCCAAGAACTTCGCGGCGAAGATCGACAAGCTGCTGGTCTGCAAGAAACTCGGTGAGCTGCCGGATGCGCAGCTCATCGAGTGGCTGGCCGACCTTGCCGATGGCATCTACGACACACTCTCGAAGTGCGGACTCGTGCCGCACCGCGGCGTGCGTACCGTCGGCGAGCTGACCGCCTGGACGATCGCCCGCTGCAAGCAGCTGGTCGAAGAGAAGCGGCTCAAGAAGTCGACGCTTGTTAACATCAAGCGCGCGGCCGATGCTCTCGACCGACACTTCGGCAAAGATCGCAAGCTAAGCACCGTTCGCCCTTATCACGAGACACCGGCCGGCGGCGAATCGGACGGGGAGAAGTTCCGTCGCTGGCTCTTCCGCCACGGTCGGGCGAAAACCAATGGCCCGCTCGCACCGACCACGGCATCGCGGATGTGCCGGCGTGCTCGCGAGATCTTCGGTTCGGCCTGCAAACGCGGCTGGATGCGAGACAACCCGCTCGCCGAGGAGCGCGATTGGGTTGACGTGAATCCGGAGCGGGATGAATACATCCCACGCGACGTGTTCGAATGTGTGATGGATGAAGCGGCGCCAGACACACGGCTCTTCTTCTCGCTGATACGCTACGCCGGCCTCCGCGGCGTTTCGGAAATACTCGAGCTCGAATGGCAGTGGGTCGACTGGCAACACCACACGCTATTCGTGCGAGCGCCCAAGACGGAACGGTACGAAGGCCACGATCAGCGCTTTGTGCCGCTCGCGCCGGAACTCTACAGCCAGCTGCTGGAAGCCAGCGAACGTGCCGTGGTTGGCGGCTCGCGCATCTTCTTCGCCTGCCCGAACACCAACGCGGCATGGAACAACCGGCTGGAAGTCGCCTGCCGTCGAGCCAGGCTCGCGATGTGGGAGAAGCCGAAGATCAATCTCCGCGCCAGCTGCGAATACGACTGGCTGCGGAAGCACTCGATCGATGAAGTGGCAGAATGGATGGGGCATAGCCCCGAGACCATGCTGAAGCACTATAAACGAGTTGCCAAACAGCGCACCGCCCAAGTGGCAGGTAGCGCGCTTCACACCCCTTCTGGCGTCTCTAGCCGCGCTTCATAAGGCGAAGCGCGCGGGGGAGTCCATAGCGGTGCGCCGCGCACTACTGCGCACCGCTGCGCACTCTTAAAACCACGTTTGACGGTGCGCAGCGGTGCGCCGAAGCTCCCCCGGTAGGGTTTTTAAGTTGCGTGGCTTTGCGGCTGTATTTATAGGCACTTTTTCAATTCCTGCCAAGATGAGTGAAGCGCGCTCGGAAGCTTAGCGAAATTCCAAACTCGCTGAAATAAAAAAACCTAATCGCCCGGCTGGCGGCTAATTAGCCGATATCTCCGCAATTTGCCCCTGGATTTCGGGGCTTCTGCCGGCGCTTCTCCCGGCACTCCGGAAAAATTTGTCAGCTTTTTTTGGAGTCCATAGCGGTGCGCTGAGGGTGCGCAGCGGTGCGCGAATGCCACTCGGGACAGTGCGCGGCACCCTGCCCCACTAGACAAAGATTTTTGATTTTTAAAATGTCAGCCGCACGCTGCAACAAACATCCCAACACACAGATCATCGGCCGCCGTGTCGTGTGGTTTGCCCTGCCTTGCAGCGACCAGTTCAGAAATGAATGGGTGGGCAGACCACACAACGCGGCGTTTTTATTTGGTATGTCCACCGCCCACCAACTCGAATTGCCAGCCGTCGCCGAAGAGTGGCGAGCCGTCACAGGATTCGAAGGGCGGTACGAAGTCAGCAGCGAGGGCAAGGTATGGAGCTTGATTACCAAGCGTGTACTGCAAGCAGCGCCGACCAGCCGGGGCTATTTATCGGTCTTGCTGTACGACGGCAGCAGCCCGAAGCGCCCACGCTCACATTGCGTCCACGATTTAGTTGCCGCTGCGTTCCACGGCCCAAAGCCGGCGGGAATGAACGTCGATCACATCGACGGCCACAAACAGAACAACCGTTCATCGAACCTTGAGTACGTCACCCGCAGCGAGAACCTACGGCGTGCGCATCGGCTGGGGCTGGCAGTAAACGCGAAAGGTGCGAAGGCCCATAACTCAAAACTAACCACCGAACAAGTCGCCGAAATCCGACGCCGCGGCGAAACCGAAACGCGGGCCTCACTCGCCCGAGAGTTTGGCGTCGATCCGATAACGATTCTCAACGTGATTCGCAAACGAACGTACGCAGAGATTTAACAAACACCCCCGCACTTCCCCCTAAGTGCGTCCACAACGAAACGCCGTCCGCCAGCCGCAGACTACCGACCGGGCTCGTTGCTCGGAACAACGTGCGGCTGGCGGATTTATAAACCACAACCCGCCCCGTGAGCCGAAGGGCTAAAACGTGTCGTTAAACGCGACGGCTAGAGCGTTGGGGTGGGTCAACAACTTAACCCTCGCGCACTCCCGTTTCGCCGGCCACGTTTGCTGCTCCCTTCGAGGCAGCGCGTGGCTGGCGCGGGTTGCGCGACTAACAGGAGTGCAAGCGATGTGTAATTTTCTGTCCGCCATTTACACGGCCACCGGCAAGCTCTTCTGTGAGCCGGTGTATACGGACAGCCACAGCGAACTGTTGGATTTCGCGCGAATCACGGAACGCGACACCACCGCTCCTATACAGCAGTTTGTGCGACTTGAATTGACTCCACCGACCGCAACCAGTGACTGGCTTGAAATTGAAAACTGGGCCGAAAAGGTAGACGAGAAGGAGGTTCCCGCCTGGTTCGACAAGGCAGCGAGATTCAACGCCTTCGAGCAAATGCGGGAGATTGTCACATCCGCCATTACTGACGGCGATGGCCGACTGACGTTCGGCAAGCTAACGATCCTTCGCTCCGGTTCGGCACGATGTCGGCACGGGCGCATCATCGCGTTGGGCCGCAGCACAGTGACCGCGCGGGACGGAAGCAAAGTGACCGCGCTGGACAGCAGCAAAGTGACCGCGTGGGACAGCAGCACAGTGACCGCGTGGGACAGCAGCACAGTGACCGCGCTGGACAGCAGCAAAGTGACCGCGTGGGACAGCAGCACAGTGAACGCGCTGGACAGCAGCACAGTGAACGCGCTGGACAGCAGCACAGTGACCGCGTGGGACAGCAGCACAGTGACCGCGCGGGACAGCAGCACAGTGACCGCGCTGGACAGCAGCAAAGTGACCGACACGCGGAAGAAAGCCGGGGCCAAAAATGCCTAGCGACATCGACGGCCAGCCGCTCACCATGCGGCAAGTGTGGCTCGGCTACCACGTGCGCGAGGTGGACAAGGCGCGGCGGGCGTTGCACCTCAACGAGAACCCAGCCGAACAAGTCGCCCTGCTCAACTCGATCGAGAGCCACCGGGCCGCAATTTGTGCGCTCGATAGGGAGTGCCAGAACGAAGACCGGACCAATTTCCCGGCGTCGGGAAAATGGTCGGAATAACAATTCTAACTAGGAGAACACCATGCAACGCACGAAAAAGACCGTCTACCGCACGGACTATCACGGCACGTACACGAACTTTGACTTGCTGGAAATCAGCAACGGCAAGGCATCGCTGTGCAGCGCTTACCGCACTTGGACCGCCGACGATTTGCGGCAGCTCGCCACAGCAGCGGCGGCTGCTGCGGAAGAACTCGAAGCGGTGGAAGTTGTCGCCGAGTGAATTGCCATGACCCCCACCCCCGTCGCCATCCACGTTCTCGATTCGCACGACCTGCGTTGGGAGCAGCGGTGGCAGGTCATCGACCGCGCCACCGAGATCGCCCGCGACAACTGCCGCGACCGCGTGACGGCGGGGGATGTGCGAAGCGCGCTCGAGGAAATGGAGTTACACAACACATGATTGCCGAGACTGCGACCACCCCAGTTGGCATCCCGTGCCCTGATCTGAGCAACGAGGACTACCACGCCGACACCGGCGCGTTTAGTGCGTCGGCGTTGGAAGACTTCCGCGACTCACGACGGTTATTCGAGGCACGCTATATCACCAAGACATTGCCACCGAAAGCGGCCACGCCGGCGATGGAACTCGGCACCTGCGTGCATCTGCGAATCTTGGAACCGGAGCGGTACTTCGCCACGCTTGCCGAGCCGTTCCCCGAAGAAGCCCCAGACGGCAAGAAGTGGCTGAGGCGCAAGGGATCGGACCATGAACGCTGGTGGGCGGAAGAAGAAGCGAAGCGGGCCGGCAAACTCGCGTTGGAACAAAGCGAGATCGACCGGATCGAAGCAATTGCCCAGTCCGTGCTCGCCAAGCCGTGGGCGAAAGCGTTGTTGGCTCGCGACGGCCAGCCGGAGTTTTCGATTTTCTGGGCTGACGAAGAAACGGGCTTGCCGTTGAAGTGTCGCGTCGATTGGTTCCGGCCGATTGTGAGCGTGGACCTGAAGACGACCAGCGATGCAACGCCGGCGAAGTTCGTGCGGCGGTGCGTGGATTTGGGGTATCACCGCAAGCGAGCCCACTATCTGGCCGGCATCCGTGCCTACACAGCCGACAAGCGGGCTCGCATGGTGCATATGGCGGTGTCGACCGACGCACCGTATTCAGCCGGAGCCTACGAACTGGGAGACATCGACCGCACCACGAACGCCAGTCTCGGACTCATGGAATGGCGGCACACACTGAGGTCACTCAAGCATTGCTTGGACACGGGCGACTTTTCGGACCCGTGGGAACGCGAAGTTCTCACACTTGAGTATCCGACCTACGCATTCATGCAGCAGAGTTATCTCTAATTTTGAGGGTGAATAAATGGCAATCGGCGAATTGGTAGACGACGACTTTGAACGCGAAGTCGAAGCGGTTGAAGGCGCATCGACGTTAGCGGCCATCAACAAGAGCGAGATTGATTCGCAGGTCGCGACAGCGAAAGCGTATCCTCGATCGATCAAAAAGTTTCTCAACGAAGCTCGCCAGATGGTGACGCTCACGGAAGAGATTGCCGGCGAGTGTACGTACATGCTGCCCCGCAGCGGCAAGAAGATCAGCGGGCCATCGGCACGGTTCGCCGAGATTGTGGCATCAGCTTGGGGCAACTGCCGAGCGGGCGCTCGTATCGTCGAAGAGCACGAGCGGTTTATTGTCGCGCAGGGCGTGTTCAACGACGTGCAGCGAAACGTGGTCATCACGTACGAAGTGCGGCGGCGCATTACGAACAAAGATGGCGGTCGCTACAACGACGATATGATCGGCGTCACGGCCAATGCTGCATGCTCGATTGCGATGCGCAACGCGGTCCTTAGGGGCATACCGAAGGCGTTTTGGAAGACACTGCACGACGAAGCGATTCGAACTAGCCGCGGCGACAGTGCCACCCTCACGCATCGGCGGGATGCGATGTTCAAAGCGTTCGCCGACTACGGGGCCAGCGAACGGGAAATTCTCGCGCTGATTGGCGTCGAAGGCAAAGACGATATCACACTCGACAACCTCCTGGAGTTGCGTGCGATTTACACGGCCGTGAAAGACGGCGACACGACTATTGAGCAGTTGTTGGATCGTGCCGAGCCAAGCCGCAGCAAGGTAGCCCGGTCGGATATCAACGACCTGTTGATTCCCGCAGAGCCGGTGAGCGACAACCCGTCGGCACCGACTGCGGAAGAACTGCGGGAACAGTCACAAGAGTTGAAGGGCAAACGGAAGCAGGCGTCGGCGTTCGACACGACGCCGGAATACAAGTAATCCGGACCTTAGCGGGACGGCAGAGGTGACGCATGGAATGTTTTTGGATGGTTCTCGGAAATGGCGTTCCAACGGTTCGGCATGCCACCGAAGAGGCGGCACGGCAAGAGGCGGCACGACTGGCAAGGTGCCATGCAGGCCAAGAATTTGTGGTGCTTAAATCCGTGGCGACGGTGGTTCGCTCGGATTTGTCGTGGACCAAGCACGAAGAGTACATCGTTAGCGATCTGCCGTTTTAAGCAGCAGGAATCTGTTGGCAAGGAAAAAGGATTGGGCCGATGCGTCGGGAAGGACTGCGGCACCCCAAAACTCTAGACCTGATGGCTCGCTTGGGTATCAACCGTCGTGAGGCCATCGGTCTTTTGGATTTGCTCTTCGATTGGTGCATCGACTACGCCACGCGTGGCGACATTGGCAAATGGAACAACGGCGTTATTGCCGGTGCCGTCGATTGGTCCGGCGACGCTGACGCCTTCGTAGACGCTCTGATTGCCGCAGGATGGCTGGATGAGCACTGCGACCACCGGCTGATCATTCACGACTGGCCGCAACATGCTCCGGCGTTTGTGCGACTGAAGCTAACAAAACTCCGCTCAGACTTCCTTCCGTGCTACAGCGCCAGTGCAGAAGCCAGTGCAGAAGCCAGTGCAGAAGCCAGTGCAGAAGGCGGTGCAGAGGGAGATATCCCTCCCCTCCCCTCTCCTCCCCTCTCCTCACCTCACCTCCCTGAAGAGACTCCTTCGGAGTCTTTGTCGGCTGACGCCGACGGCGAGGCGGATGCCAGCCGATTCGTCGGCCTGTGGAACTCGGCCAAAGGCGTCAAGCGGATCGGTTCACTGTCGCAGAAACGCCGCAAGGCGCTCCGCAGTCGACTCCGCGAACAAGTCACCACGCCCGACGGCTGCCGACTCCCGTGGCTCGATGCGCTCACGATGGCGTTAAAGAAATTCCCGCTGCAAATGACCCGTGGCGACCCGCACGGATGGCTTCCAGATGGCGACTGGATTTTGAAACCCGATAGCGTAATTCGCATCCTCGAAGGCAAGTACGACTGGAGCAAGCGCGATGCACGAACCACCGAACCCACTGCCGGAACCGTCTTTGACGAGTCCACCGCCGACGCCCCCGTCCACGGTTGGTGAGCTGCGCACGATCGGCGAGATTGCCGCTTCGATCGTGGCGAAATTGCCGAGCGACGTCGATCGGGCACGAGCCGAGCAATTGCAACTGGAAGCCATCGAACGCCAAGAGCGAGCCACGCGGCAACGTCGCTGGTTGGAACTCGTGGCGCAAGTCGGGCGCCGGTACGAGAGCGCCCGGCTGGCGACGTTTGAGGCGAACACTGAGGCCCAGCGGTCCGTGGTCGAGTCGCTGAGCGAGTTTGCCGGCAAGATTAGCGAGGTTATCGCGGCGGGCCGCAACCTGGTGCTGTTTGGTCCCCGCGGCACTGGCAAGGATCACTTGCTGGTAGCGATGCTGCGGGCCGCGATTGCCGACGGCTGGACGGTGGCCTGGCGTGACGGCCAATCGTTGTTTAGCGAGTTTCGCGATGCCATCGACACCGACCGCAGCGAAGCGAAGTTGTTTGAGCCGCTGACTTCTCCGGGCGTGTTTGCGTTGAGCGATCCGACTCCGCCGACTGGCGACACCAAGAGCGATTGGCAGCGGTCGATTTTGTTTCGGATTATCGACCGCCGCTACCGCGACCTCAAGCCGACGTGGGTCACGATCAACGCGGCGAATATCGAGGAAGCCGAGAAGCGCATCACGCCGAACATCATCGACCGACTGAGCCACGATGCGGTGATTTTGCGTTGCAACTGGAAAAGTTTTCGCACTGGACGTTAGGAGTTTTTATGGCCGCCGCCACCGAATGCACCGTCGTCATCCGCGGCAACGAACGCTATGTGTTCTTGTGGCAGCGTGAGCACGTGGCCGAACTCTACCGCGCGTGCGGCCGGTTCGCGGTGAATGAGGAGCTGTCGTTCACGCTGTGGGATGCGGTGAAAGTGGTTGTGATGGCGCGGGCGTATTTACAGGAGGCGAAGCAATGACAGTCACAAATAAAATCTCCGCCGCAGATTTACTGTTTGCCGACTTGTGCCGCGAAGTGGCGGAACCGAAACGCGAGTATGCGTTCCACTCCGTGAAGAACTGGCGATTCGACTTTGCCTATCCGCCATTGCTGTTGGCAATCGAAGTGGACGGCAAAGGTCGTCACCAAACGGATGCTGGTCGCACTGAGGATATGCAGAAGCACAATGCGGCCTGCGAACTGAATTGGAAGGTTCTGCATTACCCGGCGTCACGGGTGAGCACTCACAAGCGGCGGGAGCGGATCGTGGAACAAATCAAACGTATCGTTTGCGGAGTCGAGTGCGAAGAGAGCGCGGCGGTCGTGCTGTCTGGCGAGTGAACACGGAGTCGGCCTGGCGGGAATCCGGGCCTGAGAGAAACCGCCGCTGAGCACGACGCGAGGCGGCGGGGAGTTTTGGCGATTGCGATGGCATCCAAGTTGAAAGCCCCATTTCCTGCCTTTGGTGGCAAGAGCCGGATAGCGCATTTGGTGTGGAGTCGTTTTGGCGAAGTAAGGAATTTTATTGAACCGTTTTGCTTCTCGGCTGCGATGCTGCTACTTCGCCCGAGCGAACCGCAAATCGAAACCATCAACGACCTCAACGCTTACGTGGCGAACTTCTGGCGGGCGATACAGCGGGATCCTGAGGCAGTCGCGTATTACGCCGATTGGCCAGTGAACGAAACCGACTTGCACGCGAGGCATTCGTGGCTCGTGCGGTCGACCGAGGCTGCGGAGCGGCTGCAGGACGTGCGGGACAACCCGGAAGCTTATAACGCCAAGATCGCTGGTTGGTGGTGCTGGGGGGCGTGCATGTGGATTGGGAGCGGGTGGTGCGAGCATCCAGAATGGGAAGGCCGCGGCACCGCCTTGCAGGATTCGCGACATATCTATGCCGCGATGCCGTCGCAGCCGCTGCCTGACCTCGCCGGTGACGCTGGGGCGACCGGGCGCGGTATTGCGAGCAATCAGGCCTGGAAACGCCCGCAACTCGCGATCGGCAACAGCACACGCGGAAACGGAGTCCATAAACACCACGAAGCGCCATTGCATCAAAAACGGCCCGTGTTACCAAACGGTTGCGAGAACGGTGGACGCGGCGTCAATGGCCGTCCTCAATTAGCCGACCAATACGCGCGTGGTCGCGGCACCCACGGCAACGACGCGTTAACACAATGCGAACTCCGCCGGCTGTGGCTGATTGATTGGTTTAAGCGGCTGAGTGATCGACTGCGGCCCGTGCGCGTGTGCTGCGGCCACTGGGACCGCGTGTGCGATTCAGATTCAACGCTAACTCTACTGGGGCTCACCGGCGTGTTTCTCGACCCGCCGTATCGCAAGCGACTCGCGAGCGGCAAAGAGAACCGAGCATCGCACATTTACGCCAACGACAAATCTCAGGACGTGGACAAGCTCGTCGACGAGGTTCAGGCGTGGTGCCTCAAGTGGGGCGACAACAAAGACATTCGCATCGCGGTCTGCGGACTTGAGGGCGAGTATCCCGAACTGGATTCCGCCGGATGGACTAAAGTTGCGTGGAAGTCTCATGGCGGCTACGGCAATCGCAATAAGAACAACGACAACGCGGCCCGCGAACGGATTTGGTTCAGCCGCTATTGCCTCGCCGGTTCGAAGTCCCAACAGAAGGATCTATTCGCATGAACCGCATCGCACACTTAACCGGCGACGATTACCTGACGCTGCTGGAAAACTTGGAACGAGCCGGCGCGGTCAAGTTTGCCGAGCCACCGCAGCGACTGGTGCGCTTGGGTGATATCGGCGGCAGTCAGTTGCCGTTCACGCCCGACTACTCGCACAACGTGGCGGGCGTCGGCACACTGCGCGGCTGTGAGACGCCGGAAGAGGAACGCACGGTGCTGCCGATCAGTTACGCGCCGGTCGATTACGTCGGCCCGAGATATAGCATTCTGTTCGTTTTCACCAACTTCATTAGGAGGTTCGTTCTATGGTTCGCGCGAAGTTCAAGCTGAGTGAAGTTCACCAATTCGATTACAACCCGAGCGCTCGGAAATTCGTTTTCATCGCCGTTCAGGATAAATCGACGCCCGAGAATGAGCAGTTCACGAAGTACACGCCGAACGGCAAGCTGGAAATGCAGGTCGATAACCCGGCCGTCACTCCGCAATTCGAAGTCGGCCAGTATTACTATCTCGACTTCTCACCGTGCCAAACAACGTAATTCGCCATGGTTGACGTTCGCTCCATCGCCGCTGACTTCGGAGTATCGCTGGAAGACTCCGCAGTCACGGCGCTGGAGGAACAGGCCTTTGTCCATGCGCACAGAGTACACGGATGCTGCGACATCGATGGTCGCAACGACGATTGGCGGATTTGGATTAAGAGCAGGCTGAACGATTGGGGATTGTTATGGAGCGGCCCGAGCTTGGAACGCGAGAGACGGTTGTGGGTGCTGCTGCACGTGTTTCCTATACATCGCGAGCGCGTGCGACTCCCCGGCGACGACAAGATATTGTTTCCGAGCCAAATAGCCCGCAGCGATATCGTGACCGGACACAGAATTCCGCGTCCGATCGACCGCGTGGCGTGGCGTGTCGCGCCCGGCGCTCCGCCAACGCTAGGCGAATTGCTTGGCTGAAACCTTTGGCCGTGTGGCTGGCGGCGGTTGTGATGTGTGCGCTGCTGGCGTTCGCGGCGTGGGTGGTGGAATGGCTGGCGGGAGGTGAGTGATATGTAAGTGCGGCTGCGATTTGAATTACGAAGAGTACAAACAGCGGAAAGCCCAGCAGAAGGAAGATCATGCCTAAGACACTAGCCGAACAAATCGCCGGGCGCTGCATCCATTACAACGGGGCCGGCAACGGGCCGACGTGCGATGCTGGTGTCAAGTACAGCGATGTGCGCGACGACACTGTAACAAAAGGCTGGCGGCTGCCGTGCTTCCGCGAGAGTGCTGCCAAGCCATGTGCAAAGTGCGAGTTCCCCACGCCGGAAGCGGTGGCCGAACAAGTGCAGGCCATCGAAACATCGTTCGAGCGGAGCAACAGCGCCATACACGCCTGCTACGAAGACGCCCAGCATCGTGGCTTCCGCAAAGGCCACGGCGGCGCTGCCACGATTGTGTGCCCAGTGTGCGGCCACGGAGCGTTGCATTACAGTGTCGCGAGTTACAACGGCCACATGCACGGCCGCTGCGAGACGGAAGGATGTGTGGCATGGATGCAATGAGATTGGCGAGTTGAAGGAAGCGTAACTGGAAACCGTCTAGCCGCCCTGCGGCGCGAGGATGTGAGTATGAGCACGCCTTTATGGTGGCTCACGCGAGACGGCGACAAGACTTGCCTCAGACTTTATGAGCGACATTACTCAGCATGCCGATACCGCGACGGGCGCAAGCGAACTCAGTTCGTTGGACCCGGAGAGAAGGTCGTGCTGCGGACAGCGGCAGGTGACGCTCTTTGGGTGTGGCGGAAGTTCATCGATGACAGCGGACAAACAGGAGTCAACTGCGCCGCGTTCCGCAACGAATCAAAACACCGAAGTTCAGACCTCATTCGACAAGCGGATGCGGTTGCTGATTGCCTCTGGCCTGATACGCGGCATTACACCTACGTCGATCCGGCGGCAGTGCGGAGCCCACATCCCGGATTTTGTTTCGTCATGGCGGGCTGGCGACACTGCGGTCGAACAAAGAACGGGTTGCTGATCTTGGAGCGTAACTAACCCGGCCAGCCGGCGAGCCTTTAACAAGTGAGGTGAGTATGAGCGACGAACACAACTACCGCTGGAAGCGATGCTACGAAACGTGCGATGGACGCAAACACTGGGCGATTGTCAGCGATGAGTCGGAGGCGAATCGTAGAGTTTGTTCTTCCTTGCTCGTAGTTGAACACGAGTGGGTTGATTTTCTTGGCCGGCGGTTTCAGGACTGCGAACTGCCACAGCGGATCATTGCACTACTGAATGCGGATGAGTCGCACTTTTCGAGGTCAGTCACAAAGATGAGGCGGTACAAGTCGCCAGAGAATGGACTGCCCTATTCAGACGAAGGAATCGCGGACTTGGAAAAGCAATTGCACGAGGCTTCGCGAGCCGGTGATTCTGCGTTACTGGAAATGGCGGCGATCGCGCTGAGGCGTGTGCGTGTCGACAAACAGCAAACCATCGACGCCCTCACCGCCGAGAACGCCGAGCTGCGGAAGCTGGTGGATGAGGAGGCCAACCACTTGCCGACGTGGGCCGCAACATTGAGAAGCGGAGAGTCTGGAGAATTGTTCTCAAACAACCGCGAGGTAATAGCGACGGAGCTAGATGGAATGTGTGCGAGACTCCGCACCGCCCTGTCGCAGAAGGAGGGGAGTGATGGACCGTGCCTTGGTTGTGGTGGCCGTGGCTACTGGTACTCAGACGATAACTGCCAAGTGGTTATCTGCCTAAGCTGCGACACCGGGAAAGCATACAACGAGAAAATAGCCGCCAGTCGCGATGCAGCAAAAGATAGCGTAGAGAATAGCATGAAATCTACGCTTGCCGACATACAGCGGTGGAAGAATCAACCCAAGGAGCCCCGCGATGCCCAGTGAGCTAACCAAGGAGAATGACATGGGAGTTTCGTTGCCCACCCGAGAAAAGAACCCAAGCGGGCTTCACCAGCGATACGCTGTTGCAAAGACCGACGGCAATCCAATTGACCCTCGTGCCGTCTATTTCGTTCTCAGACTTGACGGATTCGGCGACGACGAATCACACATTGCAGCTTCTAGGGTTGCGGCCCTCGCATATTGTGATGCTATCGAAAAAATGGGAGTCGATCACTTACTAAAGCTCGCCGGTGAGTTGCGACAACTAGTAGCCAATCTCAGTGAATAAAGGAGCCCCGCGATGCCAAGTGAGCCGCCGCTGAGAGTGTATGCCTGCGTGACGATTGGTGGCGAGCCAGATGAGCCATGCTGGTGGATTTATGACTCTGAAGAAGCCGAGTTTGTACACGCATTCGACTCCAGCTTTCACATGAGGCCAAGTGTGATGACTGTCATCGACGACCCCAAGAACGACCCCGAAGCGGTCGAGATAATCGAGAGAGCGAAACGAAAGGACTAACTAAATGAATGACTACCAAGCAATTTACGATGCGGTTCGTTCGAGGATCGGCAACTGCAACATCGCAGACGCGGTGGCCGACGTGGCTCGCTCGGCGTTTGACCTCTCGTACGTTCAGCCGCACGCTATTGAGGCCATCGGAATAACGCAGGCCGAAATGTGCCGACCGTCTGTGCTATTTCGACCGGAGCTATCGGTTGATGGCAATCAGTGGTGTGCTCACTACGGCCGCGACTTGCAGCAAGGTGTGCAGGGCTTTGGCGACACAGCAGATGCGGCCATGAGAGCGTTTGATGCGAACTGGGTGAGGCAACGAACTCCTGGGCGAAAGGACTAACATGCACGCACGAATTAAGCTAATTGGCCATAAGCAAGTTGATATTCAGCGGACTAGACTGAATACGCATGTTGCTGCATTGAGAGTTACGGGCAACGAACAATGCGTCGAAATTTACATCCTGGACCACGACAAGAACTCTCCGGCTTCATTCGACACCGCCGGCCTAGAAGCCCTCGACCTCTGCATCAAGTGTTTCCTGCAAACCAAGAGCTTCGCCGCACTCAGCGATGAGGTGGCGACTCCAGTGTTCGTTGGGAAGAGACTAATCACACGTACGCCAGACGGAAAAGAAATGGCGGAGTGCGTAGTTGTCTGCGTAGACGAAGAAACGCATCCTAATGATTATTCGGTGGCGGTGCGGTCAGTAGGCTACGGTGCCGTTCATTGGGTGCGGAAAAGCGAACTTCGCCCCCTCTCCCCGCCGCGTCCCAAGGTGCGAGCGTGGACGTGCTACGAGGCCGCACAGAATTTCTTTCTCGACAACAAGGATGTAGACATCCTGAATAGAAACGGACAGCGGTACAAGTTTATTAGCATGGACGGTGTCGTTTGCTGGAGCCGAGACGACAATCTGGGAAATGGGACAGCCGACAGTAAAGGACTTAGGCAACACACTCACTCACGGTTGACAGGCAATAAGACTAGTCCGTGGATGACGCTGAAGAATAGTGGTTTAGCGACTACGAATGTACGGCGTAGAAACCTGAGTCGGTACTCAAGCCAGCCTTTAACAAGTGAGGTGAGTATGGGCGACGACGTTACAGAGTGGGACAATCCAGTGCATGTTGAGCGAAAGTGCCCGTTGTGCGGGGCAACGCGAACTCGATTCGTAGACGTATATAGCGACGGCGACGAAGTTGTGGAATGCTCTTTCGGTAGGCAAAAATGCAAGGGCTGCGGACTAAGCTGCAAGCACTGGGATGCTATCGACGCCCTCACCGCCGAGAATGCTGAGCTGCGTGAGAAGGTTGCAGATTACGTCGATACTGTTTCCGCAATGGTGACCGCAGCGACCGGCACTGAGGACATCGACGAACAAGAGCGTTTACTGAATGCAGCCGGGCCTAAGCCTTCGTGCTTTATAGCCGAGCTGCGGAAGCGAGTGGAGGTTGCCGAGCACCAACGTGATAGAGCACTAGCGGCGTTCACAGAATTGAAGATGGTGTCACTACCGCCGCATGATGTCTCAGGAACTAGCATGTGGGATAAGGCAACTGCGGCAGTGGCTGACGTGCGCCGAGAGATTGGACGCACCGCATTGTGATATTTACCTGGATGACTTGCGGGCTTCTGTGGTTGGACTCCCGCAAAACAGGCGTTGCGAATTGCGAATATATACCGATAGGGCAGTCGTGCGGTTCGCCGCCCCGACGCTGCCGTGCCGAACCACGTCACCGGCCAGCAGGAATGTTTGTGGTGCAGCCAGAGGCGTGGCCCAGTGGTGATTGATGCCGAACTCGCCCGCCGCCAGCAGGATGTGAAAGATGAGCGAAGCTAAGTGCGTGTGCGGATGCACCAAAGACGAGCATTCCGCGTTGCAAGAAAAATCGTATTACCCAGAATCGCGGTGTGTCGAGACGTGGGATGCCTGCGATAAGCACAACTGCGAGAACTATCGCCCGGTGCTGCCGTGGCCTGAATCGGAAGGTTGGTGGTGGTGCAGCAACGGACGGCTATATGAGTTTGTAAGGCACCAAGGAAAATTCATGGCATGGTGGGACGACGGCGATTTGACCGATGACGATCTTTACTCGTTGCACTATCCAGGCGAGCAGGCTCCGCGTTTCACTCGCCTGCTCGAACCAAACCCGTTTGGGAAGTGATTTCCCGACGTTTTAAGCAGTTTTCCGCACCCGAAAATATTTCAGAATTTTTCGTTCGGTTGTCGATAATATGGTTGACAGGCCTCAACCAAACTGTATAATGAGGGCAGAGGCGAGCAACTGAGACTCGCCGGCCGAAAATCAGAAGGGTGAACAAGATGGCGAAATCACTGAACCAAATCGGAATCGAGCGAGCCGAAAAAATCCTTGCGGCTGTTAAGGCTGACCTCGCCAGCTACGAAGCGGCTGCCCCGAGCAACTACCGCGACGAACAAATCTCCCAGCTTCGCAAGCAACTTGTTAAGCGCGAAGCGATTCTCTCTGACCTTAAGAAAGGAAAGTAAATGGCCGCCACCGCAACACCAAAGCAAGTCGAACTTCGCCGGAGCGAGAAGGCTAACTCGCGTCACGAGTTCAGCTGGTTTATCACGCCGAGCAGCGATCACATGCCGGTCTTCTCCGCTCCGCAGGCAGGTGACCTTGGCCTGCAAGCGTGCCTCAGCTGGCTTGCCAGCCACGGCTATCGCCAGCTGTCTGAAAGTTACCCGGATTCGGAAATATACGTTCGCTGACCCACACCAAAACGCTTTTGCAAGCAGTCCAGCATTTGCCTCACACACGTGTGCGCGAGCCGCACAACATGACCACCCCCAATCTCCTCACCGTGACGCAAGTGGCCGACCGACTCGGCGTGTCGCGCGCGTGCGTCCACCAATGGATCGATGAGCGACGGATGCGCGTGGCGCTCACGCTCGCCAACGGCCAAAAACTCATCGCCGTGCGGGACGCCGTGAAGCCGGACGAGCTGCCCCGGGGGCCACGGCCGCGACGCAGGCCATAACCGGCCACTGGTCAAAACGACAGTCTGAGTGTATGACCACATGGAGTGGCCGAACTCCTTGGCGGGAAGCGGTCAGCCCGAAGTGGACTCGGGGCGTAATTCGACACCGAGGGCCAGTGGATGGACTCTTGGCGGACTACCAATGACCCGCGCAGGGTCTACATCTACCAAACCATAGACCGGCTGATTACAGATGCCGTCAACAGCGGCGATGCCGGCACAATCCGGCTGGGGGATATTCCCTACTGGCAGAATGGGCTGGGCATGTTCGAGCCGAGCCGGACGGTCAAAAAAGATTTGTCCAAAGTGGGCGGCACGCGATAGGATGACGACATGGAAACCATCTTCGTAGAAATTCGGGCAGCTGAAGGCGGCGACGACTCTAAGCTGCTGGTGCGCGATCAACTGGCGATTTACGCCGCATTTGCAAAGCGGAGGGGTCTTTAGCGCCGAGATTGTTAGTGACCTGCCGGGGATTGTCACGATCCGAATCGCCGGCAACGGAGCCAAGAAAGCGTTCAAGCCAGAGGCTGGTGGACATCGCTGGCAGCGTATCCCGCCAACGGAGAAACGGGGGAGAACACAAACGTCTTCTGTGACAGTTGCGATTATCTCTGACGGTAAGGCCGGCGAAGTGGAATGGTCCGACAAGGATTTAAGGATTGATACCTATGTGGGCTCTGGCCCTGGGGGCCAGCATCGAAACAAGGTGGCAACCGCCGTTAGAATCACACACCTCCCTACCGGTACTGTGGTCTGCTGCGAGAACGAACGGTCCCAGGGTCAGAATAAACGATTTGCATTGGAGCAGCTTTCCACTAAACTGGCGGAAGCAGAGGAGGAGCG
>WBZT01000232.1_pt1 | contig 46944 bp, 43 predicted proteins | sample 5204241 | NCBI WGS metagenome assembly WBZT01 (sample SAMN12344358, study PRJNA552823) | activated sludge metagenome | biome: Activated sludge suspended growth; feature: Nitrification reactor; material: Wastewater; isolation source: activated sludge from nitrification reactor of wastewater... | reverse complement strand
CCGGTGACCCCACCTCCAAGATCTCGGCAAGCGGCTGAGCAACGAGATCGCTCTGCGCCGGGCGGCCCGTGTCGCTGTCGTCGTGCCCGTGATGCTGGTGGCACTCAGCCTGGTTCCGTGGCTGGAGAACGTCGAGTTGTTCGGAGCCTTCGCATGTCTGGTGATGCTGCTCTTCGCCGACTTCGGTGGCCCGCTCCGGGGGCGGTTCTTGGCTTATCTGGCCACCACGGCCACAGGGATCCCCATCCTCATCGGTGGGATTCTGTTGGGGCAGACCATCGCCGGTGCCGCGATCGTCATGTTCGTGGTGGCCATGGCCCTGGGGCTAGCTGCGGTTCTGCGCGGTCGGTTGGCGGCCGCTCAGTCCACATTGCTCCTCGCAACCGTCCTCGCGGTGACGAGCGCTTCCCCCGCTGATCTTGTGCCCGCCGTCGCAGCGTGGACGATCGGAGGGTTGACCGCGGCAGTGACGGCTGTGGTGCTCTGGCCCGCCCGCCCGTCCCGCGGGCTCGCCGGGAGCCTGTCGAAGATCTACGTGACAGCCGCCGCCGCGATCAGAGCCAGATGGGTGGCCCGCGATGCGGAGAGCGTCACCGCCTCCCTTGCCGAGTTCGACGAGTATCTGCGGGACCTGCGTGATCGCTACGACGGCAACCTTCTGCGCCCTGCGGGACTCACCACGAACGATCGGTCGTTGGCACAGCTGGTCGATCTCGCCACGCGACTGCGCGGCTACTTGAACTGGCGTGATCTCACTGCGAACGACGCCGAGCCTCAGCCCTCACTTGCCTCCGCCGATTCGGCACTGGCGGGAATCATCGCCAATGAACTCGACCGAGTAAGCGAGGACCTGCGCAGCGGCAAGACGACGGTCTCCCCCGAGCGAATCCGTGTTGCGCGAGACGCCCACCTCGACAAGGTGCTGGATTGGAGTGATGCCCATCGCGGCAATCTGCCAGGACGTACGATCCGGCGTCACCTGGACGACGCGTTTCCGCTGCGCCTGAGTTCCATCAGTACCGAACTGGCCAGCGCCAGCCTGGCCGCCGATGCCGGATTTCGCGACCGAACCCTGGACTGGGAACTGGACCCCGCCCGCGAAGGCATCGGAGAGCGGCTCACACGCAACCTCTCGTGGGAGTCACCGTGGTTCCGCAACGCTCTGCGCGCGGCGATCGCCCTTTCTATCAGTGTCGGCGTGGCCAAGGCTCTCGGGCTCGAGCATTCGTTCTGGATCGTGCTGGGAACACTGACTGCCTTGCGCTTCGATGCCCTGGGGACAGGGCGCACCGCCCTGCAGGCACTGTTCGGCACCACCGTCGGAGTGACATTGGGTGCGGCGTTGATCGTACTGATCGGCGACAACACCGCCGCATGGTGGGCGCTCCTGCCCATCGCCTTGTTCGCGTGCGCGTTCACGCCAGGGACCTTCTCGCTGGCCACGGGGCAAGCTGGATTCAGCCTCGCGGTGATTGTGCTGTTCTCCTTGATGTTCCCCGCCACCTTGGCGACGGCCGAACTCCGCTTGCTCGATGTCGCCATAGGGCTCGCCGTGAGCCTGCTCATCAGCGCCGTCATGTGGCCGCGCGGCGTCGTGGCGACGCTGCACCGGCGAATGACCGAGGCCATGACCGCCGCATCCGATCACTTGCTCATGGCCATCGACTACATCGTCGGGGGTGCTGTGGACCTGCACATGTTGGAGGATTCCAACCTGCGGGCGGCGCGGGCGCTCGACCGGGCTGAGGAGGCTTACGACCTATCGCTGGCCCAGCGTCCACCCAAGACCGTCCCTATGCAGAAGTGGTTCCGGGTCGCCCTCGCGGCGAACCACATCAACGTCGCCGCGCACATTCTGCCCGGAGTCGAGTACGCGGTCACTCAGCGAGGGGGAAGCCGGGTCTTCCCCCTCGAACTGACGGGTTCGGTGCTGGAGACATCGCACGAGGTCCGTGACGGCCTGAGGGGGATCACCAAGGCATGGGATGACCAGATGTTGACCGGTGAGATGACTCAGGACGACCTCGTCTTGGACCCGGTGCCGCAGACACCGATGCCGGACGTGCGCTCGGACAAGTCGGTGGCCCAGCTACGGGCGGCGATCGATCGCTGGCTGGACCAGCCCTCGGACTGGCAGGGAACAGGCCAGGACCCACGCCCGGCGGTGGTGGTGTGGACGGCCGACTGGAATGTGTTCATCTCGTGGAATGCGCGCCTCCTCACCGAGACCCTCAGCGGCAGCGCACCTGCACCCACTCGGTGATCTCACGCAGCAAGCCGGCGGGGATGGCGGCCTCGGCATGACCGAAATCGCGCAACCAGAGCTCGCTGCTGTCAGGCACTCCCCTCTCCCGAGCACCACGAGCAGCGGCACGGATGAGGGCACGGGGATGCTCATCGGGAAAGAAGCCGTCCTGGGTCCCGTGGACGACCAGGAACGGCACGGGCGGAATCCGGGCGGCCGCCTCCGACGGGCTCTCCGGCCACGGTTTCGGCCAGGGCGGGGGCACCACCCGGGTGCCCATCACTCGCGACAGATACTGGCGGGCCAGCGGATTCTCGACACCGAAGTGCAGGACGCGCATGATCGACGTGCCCCGGTAGTTCCAGAACGCTGGGCCGCTGACCGACACGACGCCCGCGACGCCGCCGATGATGGCTGCGTGGCGCACCACGACGGCAGCACCCATCGAGAAACCGATGGTCACGACCTGCGAACAGCCGAGGACCGCGGCCCACCGTGCCGCTGCCTCGACATCGAGGATCTCCTTGTCGCCCAGAGTGCACAGTCCCTGACTGCGGCCGTGCCCACGCAGTTCCACCGCCACGACTGGAAACTGCTCCGTGAGCGTGGCCAGAACGGCGCGGTTGGGTGGCTTGGACAGTGAGGCGTTGAAACCGTGGACCAACAACAGGGCGGTACCGCCGCCAGGACCGGGTGCGAAACCCGCGCGGAGTCGGACCCGATCGCGCGTGAATAGGGTCGCGGTCTCGGCGAAATCACTTCGGAGCGCGTCGATCACGGTGGGATATTCTCGCAGCACAGGAACAGGGAGGTGGCATGCGACTGCTCCTCCTCACGTCGCAGTCGGGGCCGGCGGCGAACGTCCTGCCCGCGATCGAACTTCTCACCCACACTCTGCGCGTCCTGCCTGCCGAGGGTTCCGCTCTGCTCGACGCGCCGCCGCACGACGCCATCCTGGTCGACGGCCGCCAGTCCCTGCCGCAAGCGCGCTCGCTGACCCGACTGATCCGGGCCACGGGCGTCGCCGGACCGGTACTGCTCATCGTCACCGAGGGTGGCCTGGCCGCTGTTCAGTTCGACTGGGGGATGGACGATCTGCTCGTCGACTCGGCCGGCCCCGCAGAAGTGGAGGCGAGGCTACGCCTGAACCTGAGCAAGGTGCGCCAGAACTCCGGGGCCGAAGAGGCCGATCCGCCGGATCGGATCCGTCGCGGTGCCTTGGTGATCGACGAATCCGCCTATGCGGCGACCTTGGCCGACCAGCAACTCGACCTGACCTTCAAGGAGTTCGAACTGCTGCGCTATCTGGCCACGCACGCGGGCCGCGTCTTCACCCGGGCACAACTGCTGCAAGAGGTCTGGGGATACGACTACTACGGCGGCACCCGCACCGTCGACGTCCATGTCCGCCGGTTGCGGGCCAAACTCGGCCTCGAGTACGAGGCGCTCATCGGAACGGTGCGCAATGTCGGATACCGCTTCGTCGAGGACGCCGTACCCGACCCGGCGGACGCGCCCGCACAATGATCCAGCGGCTGGCACGGTTGTCCCCGGACCAGCGTCGCCGCGTGCTCGAACTACTCGGCGCCGAAGCCGAACGAACCGGGCGGCAGCCGCTCGACGAAGTGAATCGGCTGGCGGTGACAGAGCTGTCGGAGTTGCTCGACCAACGGGAGCACTGGCTGAGTTTCGCCGACGGAGGACTGGTCGGATACGCGGTTGTGACCACTGACGAGGTGGCCGAGCTGTCCGCCGCTGACAGCGCGGCGGCTTTGGTGTTGCTCGCAGCCGTCGAGCGGGCCCACCCCGGGCTCCCGCTGTGGACTCACGGCGATCTGTCCGCCGGGCGCACCGCAGCACAAGCGCTCGGAATGAGCAGTGTGCGCGAGTTGGTGCTGATGGCGCGGTCGCTGCCTCCCGACACCGAGCCACGTACTCTGCCCCCAGGGGTGACGCTCGATTCGTTCGACGTGGACAACGACGTTGACGACTGGCTGGACCTGAACCGACGGGCCTTCGCCGCCCTGCTCGACCAAGCGTCTTGGGATCGCCCCGAACTCGAACTTCGTCTGGGCGCCCCGTGGTACCGATCCGACGATTTCCTGGTGGCGCGCGGCCCCGACGGAGACATGATCGGCTTCCACTGGACCAAGGTCGACCCCACCGCCACTGCGGGGGGAGACACCTCCGGTGAGGTGTTCATCATCGCCGTTGACCGCGCCTGGCGGGGAAGCGGTTTGGGGGCAGCCCTACTCGACCAGGGCCTGTGGCACCTGACCGACCGGGGGATGACCCAGGTCCACCTCTTCGTCGATGCCGACAACGGTGCCGCCATCAAGGTGTACGAGTCGGCAGGGTTCAGCCGGGTCGACGGTGACCGCCGCTTCGAGCCTGTAGCGCCCGCCTGAGCCTTCACCAACCGACCGACCCGCCGATGGGCCGATGGGCCACAGACCCTTGCTCGCGGATCAGGACAGGATGTCCTTGCGGTCGAAGCGGATGACGGCGATGGCGACCAGGATGGCGAACGCCACCAGTGAGTACGCCGCCCCGCGAGCCATGTCGGACCAGTCGATCTGACTTTGCAGTGCGCCGATCCATGCGTTCGTGTAGTCGGTGGGCAACCAGCGTCGCAGGTCCCCCAGGGCCTCGATGGCGTCGAGGATGTTGCTGACGATCACCAGGATCAGCGCGGTCCCGACCGCCCCGAGCGGCACATCCGTGGACACCGTCATCAGGAAGGCGATGCCCGCGGTGAACAACAGGGATACGAAGATGAAGCCCGCGATCACGGCGACCCGCCACAGCGCATCGACACCGTCGAAGGAGCCACCTGCCGGGCTCTGCAGAGGCCCGGAACCGAACGCCACCAGACCAACCAGGTACGACGTGGCGATGAGTACCACGATGGCGATCGCGGTGGACACAAGCCCGACGATGAGTTTGACGGCCAACAGGCGTCGCCGGGAAACAGGTGCTGCCAGGAGATACCGCAGAGTCGACCACTGCGCCTCGCTGGCTACGGTGTCGCCCAAGAACACCGCGGTCACCAAGATGAGCAGGAATCCCGTGGCGAAGAACAACATGGTGACCGCGAAGTTCCACGCCCCTGCCGTCGCCAGACCCACGAGATCGAAGCTGCCGCTGCCGAACCGTCCGCCGCCTCCGCCTGACGAGTTGGCGGACGGCCCGAACTTCACCGCGGCCACCACGATGAGTGGCAACAGAACCAGCAGCCCCAGGGTCACGACCGTGCGCCGCCGTCGGAACTGGCGCACGAACTCCACCCGCACGGGCAGTGCCCGGCGGGACCCGGTCGAAGGCGCGCTCGGATTCGGGGTGCGGCGGGATGGTTCCGAGCCACGGGGGGAAGTGCCCACCACCATCAGCCACCTCCAACTGTTCGGTCGGCGCCCACGATCTCGAGGAAGACATCCTCGAGCCTGCCGTCCGTGCGGCCCGCCATCAGGTCCGCGACCTCACCTTGCGCAACCATGCGTCCTCGGTGCATGACCACGACGTGAGTGCAGGTCATCTCGACCTCGGCCAGCATGTGCGACGACACGATGACCGTCCGCCCGGTGGCCGCGTAGTCCCGGAGCACGTCACGCATCTCCCGGATCTGGGGCGGGTCGAGGCCGTTCGTCGGTTCATCGAGCAGCAAGATGTCCGGGTTGCCGAGCATCGCCTGCGCGATCCCCAGACGCTGGCGCATGCCCTGGCTGTAGGACTTCACTTTGCGATCGACGGCGTGACCCAGTCCGGCGATATCCAGCACCTCGTCGAAGTTGGGAGTCCCGTCCCGGCCGGCAGCGCGCCAGTACAGATCCAGGTTCTGGCGCCCCGTCAGATGCGGAAGGAAGCCCGCGCCCTCGACCAGGGAACCGATGCGAGCCAGCACCGGGGCCCCGGGGTGCACTCGTTCGCCGAACACGTACATCTCCCCGGCAGTCGGCGAGATCAGCCCCATCAGCATTCGCATCGTCGTGGTCTTCCCGGCGCCGTTCGGGCCGAGCAGTCCCATGACGATGCCGCGGGGGACATCGAAACTCACATCGTCCACGGCGACCACGCCCCCGGAGAAGGCCTTGCTCACAGCCCGGATCGTTACGGGAGTATCAGCCAGATCGGGCCGCGACTGGGGACGAGGAGTGCGGGGCCGGACGAGCACGACGAGGCCCGACAGCGCCGCGAGAATCGGGAAGACGAGCAAGAGCCAGCCCGAGATCGGCCGGCCCACATCGGAGGCCCCGTCGATCACCGGCAGTATCAAGCCACCGTCGGCCAGGCCGATCTCATAGATCGCTGCTCGGTCGGGGAGGCGGTAGGCGGCATCGGTCGTGGTCACCACCAGCCGCAGCCGGTCACCCGGAGCGACCCGGGTGGCGATGGCCGGTAACTCCACGTCGATGTCGACCGGATCGGGACCCAACCGGGGGAGCCGAATGGGCGCCACCAAACCTTGGGGAGTGGTTTCGGTACCGGCGGGACTGACCAGTCGCAGGCTGGCGAACAACGCGACATCGCGGACCGGGTCCCCCGCGCTGACTCGTAGGCGGATACGAGGCGCTCCGGCGAGGGTGAGGTCCTGCGATACGGGCTCGGAGTCGAAGGTCGCGCTCTGGCCGGGGGGCGCGAACCCGACCTGCCCGGCGACCCCGCCGAGCCCGGGGAACGATGTGATCGCGGCCGGCGCCCCTCCGGCCGGGGCCCGCACCTGGGTGTCGGGACCCGCCAGCGTGACGGACTGCGGGGCATTGCCCCCGATCCCGGGGAACTGCGGCAACGAGACAACCGTCGGCTCGCGGCGTGAGTCGGCACCCAAGCCGCCGTTCGTGAGCGTGATCTCGTAGTCGGTGGGAACCGGCGGGCCGGCGGCGAGATGCGCCTGCATCCAGTCCCCGGCCAGGTCCCTCAGCCGTTCCGACTCGTCGACACCGCCGTCGTGCCCCCCGCCGTGCCAGACGACCTTCACGGGTGTCTGTGGCTGGGCGGCGCGGATCTGGTCGACGGTGGCGGCTGCCTGGGCGAAGGGGAACAAGGAGTCGGCTTGGCCCGCGCCGATGAGCGTCGGCGCGGTGATTCGACCCGCCACCGAACGGGGGCTGGAGCGCGCCATGAGCGCGGCGGCACCCGGGGTCACCGCGCCCCGTTCCGCGGCGATCTCGAAGGCTTGGCACCAGTCGGGGGCGAACCGGCCGCATGCAGTGGCCGAGGCCCCGGGCTGCAGCAACCCCACGCCGAAGAAGCTGCCTGCCCACCACTGCTTGAAGACCCCGAGGCCGGCGCCTGCGACGCTCTGTCCGAACAGCGACGTGCGCAGGTCGTTCCAGGTGATGTCGGCTGCGACCGCGTCCACGCGCTGGTCGTAGCCCGCCGTCATGAGCGCGAGCGCGCCGCCATAGGACCCGCCCGCGAAGCCCACCCGTGGATCTGCGTCACCGTCCTGGACGACGATGTCCGGCCGATCGCCCAGCGCATCGATCATGGCCCGGGCATCGGCGATCTCGTAGTCCGGGGAGTTCATCGAGATCGTCCCGGTCGACGTCCCGAACCCGCGCGCCGTGTACGCGAGGACGACGAACCCGCGCTCGACGAACTCCTGCGCCTCCTGCGCCACGGACTGCTTGCTCCCCCCGAATCCGTGGGCCAGCACCACCGCGGACGCCGGAGTGACTGCGGGCCGGTAGAGATCGACAGCGAGATCCACCGGTGCCCGATCGGTGGCGGAGGTCGGCCCTCCCGGCAATCGCAGTGATTCGACCGGCGGCGGATCGTCGGCCGCGCGACCGGGAGTGCCGGCCACGGCGGCGACAGCGAGAATCGCCAGCCCCACCGCGATCGATCTGCGCACCGTAACCTCCTGGCCTGACCTCCCGGCCGGGACCTGCGCCCGGACCTGTCGCCGCCCCAGCATGTCCCGCGACTGGCCACAGCGCACATCCGACCCCCGTTGCGACCTCCGTTGCGCGACCGCCTGTGACAGGATCGGAGAATGACAGCCGAGTTGACCGAGGATCAGGCGCCGGAATCAGCTCCGGCCACCGAGGAGCTGCCAGAACTGCCCCCGGATCGGTTCCTGGACCGGGAGCTGTCGTGGCTGGCGTTCAACGACCGAGTCCTGCAGTTGGCCGAAGACGGCCGATCCCCCCTGCTGGAACGGGCGAAGTTCTGCGCCATCTTCGCGAGCAACCTCGACGAATTCTTCATGGTCCGAGTGGCCGGACTCAAGCGCAGGATCGCCACGGGAATCGCCGTCAGAGCCGCCAGTGGTCTGATGCCGACGGAGGTCCTCGACGGCATCTGGCGCAACTCGCGCACCCAGATGCAGCGTCAGGCTGCGAGTTTCCGCGATGACATCCGGCCCGCTCTCGCACAGGAGGGCATCGAGGTGCTGCGGTGGGACGAGCTTTCGGGCTTGGAACAGCAGCAACTGCATGAGTTCTTCCGAGACCGGGTGTTCCCGGTGCTCACCCCATTGGCCGTCGACCCCTCTCACCCCTTCCCCTACATCTCGGGACTGTCGCTGAATCTGGCCGTCGTGGTCCGCAACCCCGACACCGGCAACGAACTCTTCGCGCGCGTCAAGGTGCCGCCGCTCCTGCCGCGCCTGGTTCACCTGGACGGCCAGCGGTTCATCCCACTCGAGGAAGTGATGGCGGTGCACCTCGACCAGCTGTTTCCCGGCATGGAGGTGCTGCAGCATCACACGTTCCGAGTCACCCGGAACGAGGATCTGGAAGTCGAAGAAGACGACGCCGAGAACCTCCTGAAGGCCCTCGAACGCGAGTTGATGCGGCGCCGGTTCGGCCCACCGGTCCGCCTGGAGGTCGAGGAGTCGATCGATCCCCACGTGCTGGAGTTGTTGGTCAGCGAGTTGGGGGTCAACCCTGGCGAGGTCGTCCAACTGCCGGGTCCCCTGGACTTGACGTTCCTGTGGACGCTCGTCGGCCTGGACCGCGGGGATCTGAAGGAGCCCCCCTTCGTCCCGAAGACCAACCGCGAGCTCGCCGAGGTCGAGACAGCGGCGCCTCCGGACGTGCTGGACACGATGCGCGAGAAGGAGGTGCTGCTGCATCATCCCTACGACTCGTTCTCGACGTCGGTGCAGCGCTTCCTCGAACAAGCCGCCGCGGATCCCCAAGTCCTGGCGATCAAGCAGACCCTGTACCGCACCAGCGGGGACTCCCCCATCATCGACGCCCTGGTGGACGCTGCCGAGGCCGGCAAGCAGGTCCTCGCCCTCGTCGAGATCAAGGCCCGGTTCGACGAGCAGGCCAACATCAAATGGGGCCGCAAACTCGAGCGCGCCGGAGTGCACGTCGTCTACGGTCTGGTCGGGTTGAAGACCCACTGCAAACTCAGCATGGTCGTCCGGGACGACGGCGATGTCCTGCGTCGCTACTGTCACATCGGCACCGGCAACTACCACCCGAAGACCGCCCGTCTGTACGAGGACTTCGGGTTGCTGACCACCGACCCGGTGGTCGGCGAAGACGTCAGTCGGCTGTTCAACGTCCTGTCCGGATACTCGATGAACACCACCTACGACCGCTTGCTGGTCGCCCCGCGCTCGATCCGCTCCGGCCTCATGGACCGCATCGAACGCGAGATCGACCATCACCGAGAAGGCCGTCCCGCGCGAATCCGCTTCAAGTGCAACTCGATCGTCGACGAACGGCTGATCGACTCGCTCTATCGAGCGGCGCAGGCCGGCGTACCTGTGGACATCTTCGTCCGCGGAATCTGCGCTGCGCGGCCCGGTATCCCGGGCACCGATGGCAACTTCCGGGTGCTCAGCATTCTGGGCAAGTTCCTCGAGCACTCCCGGGCCTACGAGTTCACCAACGGCGGTGACACCGAGACCTGGATCGGATCCGCCGACCTCATGCACCGCAACCTCGACCGTCGCGTGGAGACTCTGGTTCGGCTCGAGACCCCCGAGCACATCACGGAGGTCGCCAGGTTGTTCGATCTTGCCTTCGACCCGGGCACGTCAGGATGGGACCTCGATGCCGACGGAACCTGGACCCGCCGCATCGTCGATGAAGAGGGTCACGACCTCGTCGACTACCAAGACACCGTGATCAAGCTGCAAAGCAGCCGCCGGGGAGCCTGAGGATGACGGAAACGCGCCAGAGCCCGACCACTCATCGCGAGGTCGAGAAGAAACTGCGGGTCCATGCGCTATTCCGCCTGCCGCCCCTCGACGGCATCGAGGGGATCCGCGAGATCCGCGCCGAACCCACTCGCACTCTGACGGCGGTCTACCACGACACGGAGGATCTCCGGCTGTTCCGCTGGGGCATCACCCTGCGTCGACGAGAGGGGGGCGACGATGCCGGCTGGCACGTGAAGTTCCCGGTGCCCGGCGAGGGTGAGGGCGTGCGTGATGAGGTTCGACTTCCCTTGTCGGAGGGCGGTGTGGGGGATGTGCCCGAGGCCATCCGGGACACCCTCACGGCGTTGACACGCGAACAGTTCCTGACCCCGGTCGCGACCCTTCGCACCGAACGGACCCCTTATCTGATCAGCGACGATTCGGGAGTTCCCGTGCTGGAGCTCGTCGACGACACCGTCAGCATCCTGGACGGCAAACATGTCGCTGCCCGCTTCCGGGAGATCGAGGTGGAGGCCATCACGCCGGAGGCCGCCAAGGGGGCCCTGCTGCCCGCCGTGGTCGAGGCTCTGCAGGCCGCGGGGGCCATCCCGGGCACGGCGTCCAAGGCGGCCACCGCGGTGGGTCCCCGCGCCTCGGCACCACCTGACGTTGTCGAAGCGCAGGGGGTAGGACCGGGTGACCCCGCCGGGGACGCGGTGCGCGCTCATCTGACCAAGCACATCCGGCGGTTCCTCTTGCAGGACGTTCGGGTGCGGCGCAATCTGCCGGACTCGGTTCATCAGATGCGGGTGGCGGCACGACGGATCCGCAGTGGGCTACGCGGGTTCGGCCCGCTGGTGGACGACAAATGGGCGCGCCACCTGCGTGACGAACTCGGCTGGATCGCGGGCGAACTCGGCGCCGTCCGCGACACCGAAGTCATGATCGAGCGGTTGGATGAACGGGCAGCCGACCTGCCCCCGGACGAAGCGGACCTGGCCCAGACCGCAGTCGACAAGGCCCTGAACTCCCGCATCGTCGATGCCCGCGCGCACGCGCTCGCGGCTCTGCGCAGCAAGCGCCACCTGCGACTGCTGGAGGATCTGGTCGAGGCCGCGAACGAGCCCCACCTGACCAAGGCAGCGGACCGCAGTTGCGACGAGGCCCTCCCGCCGCTCGTCGACAAGACGTGGCGGCGCCTCGCCAAAGATGTCGCGGAGTTGCACTTGGACAGCCCCGCGGCCCCCTGGCACGAGACCCGGATCGCCGCCAAGAAGGCGCGGTATGCCGCCGAGGCAGTGGAGCCGGTGTTCGGCCGGCCCGCCAAAGAACTGGTCAAGGTATTGGAGCAGGTCACCGAGATCCTCGGGGACCATCAAGACGCGCACGTTGCCCAGATGACCCTGAAATCGCTGGCCACGGAGCCCGATGTCGACGCCCCCACCGGGTTCGCGCTGGGGCTGCTGTTCGGTCTCGAGGTCGACTACGAGATGCGACTGCGTCGGGAGTTCCAGCGGATGTGGCCGAAGATCGCCAAGGTCCACGCCGAGACCGTGCTCGCCTGATGGCCGAGTCTGTTGTCCGCGCTGCGGGCGTGGTGATGCTGCGCCCGGGACCGCGCGGACCCAAGGTCCTGCTCGTGCATCGCCCCCGGCGCAAGGACTGGTCCCTACCCAAGGGGAAACTCGACCGCGGCGAGCATGTGGTGGCCGCGGCTGTCCGGGAATGTGACGAAGAGACCGGGATCGTGCCCATTCTGGGGGTTCCGCTGGGCCGTCAGTCCTACCAAGCCATGGGACGACCCAAGACCGTCGACTACTGGGTCGCCTCCCCTGGCAAGGACCACGGCTTCTCCCCGGATTCCGAGATCGATGACATCCGCTGGGTGACCGCCTCTCAGGCCCGATCTCTGTTGACCTACAAGCGCGACTTCGATCTGGTCAAACGGGCTCTCGCTCTGCCGCCCACGCAGCCTCTCGTCTACCTGCGTCACGCTGTGGCGACCAAGCGGTCGGACTTCTCGGGCAAGGACGACCGAGACCGACCACTGACGGGGAAAGGTCGCAGCCAAGCGCAGGCGCTGATCCCCCTGCTTGCCGCCTTCGGCATCAGGCGGATTCACTCATCGGACGCCGTTCGCTGCCTGCAGACTGTGAAACCGTACGCCGCTGCGGAGAAGGTCACGGTCGAACAGGAGCCGCTGTTCAGCGAGACCGGCTTCGACGACAAACCCAAGGCCGCCGTCAACCGACTGCTGTCGCTGGCCGACACCAAGGCCGCCCTGTCGGTCTGTTCCCACCGCCCGGTGCTGCCCGACATCATGGCGCCACTCGCGCGGGAGGCGGACAAGAAGGCCGCTTCGGCGTTCCGGGCGCCGCTCCCCCCCGGGGGATTCGTCGTCGTCCACCGCTCTTTCACCGGCAAGGGCCAGTGGCGCATCGAGGCAGCGGAACGACAAGAACTCTGAACCTGCCCGTGCCCGCTGATGGGCACGGGTCGGCGGGAAAGGCTCAGCCGTATCGGCCCGAGACGTAGTCCTCAGTGCGCTGATCCTTCGGCTGCGTGAAGATCGAGTGGGTGAGGTCGTACTCGACGAGTTCGCCGAACCGTTCGCCATGCTCGTCCAGTTTGGCCGTGAAGAACGCGGTGCGGTCGGAGACGCGAGCTGCCTGCTGCATGTTGTGCGTGACGATGATGATCGTGTAGTCGTCGGCGAGTTCCTGCATGAGGTCCTCGATCTTCAAGGTGGCGATGGGGTCGAGCGATGCGCACGGTTCGTCCATGAGGATCACCTGCGGGCGCACTGCGATGCACCGGGCGATGCACAGACGCTGTTGCTGGCCTCCGGACAAAGACAGGCCGCTGGTCTTGAGTTTGTCCTTGACCTCGTCCCACAGAACAGCTCGAGTGAGGGACTCCTCGACAATGTCGTCCAGATTCTTCTTCTGCCCGAGGACTCGCGGCCCGTAGGCGATGTTGTCGTAGATGGACTTCGGGAACGGGTTGGGCTTCTGGAACACCATTCCGATGTGCCGACGCACCTCGACGGGGTCGACATCGGAGCCGTAGATGTCAGTGCCATGAACCTCGATTGTGCCCCCCACCCGGGCGCCGGGGATGAGGTCGTTCATCCGGTTGATCGAACGCAACAACGTCGACTTACCGCATCCGGAAGGTCCGATCAAGGCGGTGATCTCGTTGCGGTTCACCTCCATATTGACCCCGCGCAGGGCGTGGTAGTCGCCGTACCAGACACCGACATCCTGCAGCGTGACCACGGTCTCGCTGGTCTCCGATCGCGGCTTCGGCTGCTGCATGGCGATCCGAGGCAGTGTTGGCCGGGTCTCTGTTCCATCCGTCACGGGCGCACCTTGCTCTGAGTCGAGTTCAACAGTGTTTTCAGCGGTCATGAGGTCACCATCTCTTCTGGTACTTGTTGCGCAGGAAGATCGCCAGACCGTTGAGGACCAGCAGGAGCATGAGCAAGACGATGCACAGCGCGGCCGCGAGGACATGGAACTCATCGCGGGACTGTGAGATCCAGTTGTAGATCTGGATCGGCATCACGGTGTAGGAACTGAGCAGGCCGTTGGGGTTGAACGTGATGAACGTGACGGCCCCGAGGAGCAGCAGAGGTGCCGCCTCGCCGATGGCCCGAGAAAGCGCCAGGATGGCGCCCGTCGCGGTTCCGGGAGTGGCCACCTGCAGGACCTGTTTCCAGATGGTCTGCCATTTGGTGGCACCCAGCGCCATCGATCCGAACCGGATGGACTGCGGCACCGCCCGGATCGCCTCCCGGGTGGAGATGATGATGACCGGCAGGATCAGCAGCGACAGTGTCAGGGCCGCTGTGATGACCGTCTGGCCGAGGGCGAGGGCACGCGCGATCACGCCGAGCCCGAGGATGCCGTAGACGATGGACGGCACGGCTGCCAAGTTCTGGATATTGATTTCGACGAGCCGGTAGAAGCGGCTGAGCGGGTTGCCGTACTCCTCGAGGTAGATGGCCGCCAGGATGCCCACCGGGAGGGAGATGAATCCGGTCGTGACAATCACCCAGATCGATCCTGTGATTGCCGATTGAGCTCCCGCGATCTCCGGCAAGCGGATCGACGGCATGTTCGTGAAGAGCTGCAGATTGAAGCGCGGCCACCCCTCGGTGACGATGAAGATCAGCAGCACCGCCAACGTGATCAGGGCCACGGCAAGGGCGGCGAAGAGTCCCCAGCGGAACGATTTCTCGGGCAGGTCGCTGCGTTGGGACTGCAGAGCCCCGGACTCGATCTCCAACGGCTTGATGTCGTCGAGCGAATGGGCCTGGCTCATTCGTACACCTCCCGGTATTTGCGCACCAGGCGGATGCTGAACATGTTCATGATGAAAGTCATCACGAACAGCAGACTGCCGACGGCGAAGATGGTCTGGTAGCCGATTGATCCGGTCGGCTGGTCGCCGGATCCTGCGGCTGCGATGAACGAGGTCATTGTCTGCATGCCCTCCAGGACATTCAGACTCAGGTTGGGCTGCAATCCGGCGGCCACAGCCACGATCATCGTCTCACCGATGGCACGCGAAATGGCGAGCACGAATGCTGCCACGATGCCCGAAAGGGCAGCAGGCACAACGACTTTGAGTGCCACCTGTCGTTTTGTGGAACCCAGCGCGTAGCCGCCCTCGCGCAGCCCGCGGGGCACAGCCGCCATGGCGTCCTCTGACAGGGAGGCCACGGTGGGAATGATCATGACGCCCATCACGAGTCCGGCGGACAGGGCGTTGAACACCTGGATATCCGGAAACAGCGGCTTCAACACCACCTGCGTCACGAACTCGAGGGCGAAGAAGCCGAAGATCACAGTGGGGACGCCGGCCAGGATCTCCAGCGTCGGTTTGATCGACGCTCGAGTCTTGGGCTTGGCGTACTCCGAAAGGTAGATCGCGGACAGCAGTCCGAGGGGCAGCGCGACGAGGCACGCGATGCCAGTAATGATCAAGGTCCCCGAGACCAGAGGCAGGACACCGAACTCAGGATCGGCGAACAGCGGTGACCACTGGGTGCCGAACAGGAAGTCGGTGACCGGGACGGTCTGGAAGAACTCGATCGTGGGGATGAGCAGCGAGTAGATGATCCCCACCGTGGTGAGCACGGATACGGCCGCCGCGGCCATCAGCACAAAGCCGATAACTCTCTCCCCGTAGCGGGGCGACGATTGCCGGAAGGACGGCGGCGAACCGCCGCCCTCCCGGACCACGTCGAGGGTGGAACTGCTCATCGTCTGGGTCAGCTCGCCGCCGGAGCCGGAAGGCCCGCCTCGGTGAACGCCTTGTCCAGCGCTGCGTCCAGTTCGCTCTTCTGCTTGTCGTTGAGCGGGATGAACTGGGCCTGTTCCGCGATCGTTGAGTCGTTCTGGACGTAGTACGTCAGGAACGAAGCGAACGCCGGGTTGGATCCCAGCTTCGTGATCGACGGGTAGATGAACAGCGGCCGGGCCAGCGGCGTGTAGGTGCCGTCCTGGGCAGTCTCAGGTGACGGAGACACGCAGCCATCACCACTGTCGATCTGCACCGCGTTCACTTTGTCGGCGTTCTCTTCGAAGTACGTGTACCCGAAGTAGCCCATGCCGCCCTTGGAGCCCGACACGCCCTGCACGACGACGTTGTCGTCCTCGCTGGGTGTGTAGTCGGTGCGACTGGCACCCTCTTCGCCGTTGATGGCCTCGGTGAAGTAGTCGAAGGTCCCGGAATCGGTTCCGGGCCCGAACAACGCAAGTTTCTCGTCGGGGAATGACGGGTCGACCTGGTTCCAGTTGGTGACCTGCGACTTGGGCTCCCAGATCTTCTTCAACTGCTCCGTGGTCAGGCACTTGGCGAAAGTGTTCTCCTTGTTCACCACCACGGTCAGGGCGTCGTTGGCAACGGTCAGCGACGCGTACTTGACGCCGGCCGTCTCGCAGTTGGCCTTCTCGTCGTCCTCGATGGGTCGAGACGCGTCGTTCATGTCGGTCTCGCCGCGGCAGAACTTCTCGAATCCGCCGCCCGTTCCCGAGGTTCCCACGGTGACGTTCACGCCGGAGTTCTGGGCCTGGAACAACTCTGCAGCAACGGACGTCAGGGGTGCGACGGTCGATGACCCGTCAACGGCCACCGCCCCCGAAGCCGAACTTCCCGAGCCGCTGCCGGACTGCTGACCGCCACAGGCCGCCAGGACCAGGGATCCCCCGGCGACGACGGCGGCGAGCCCCCACTTCTTACGGGTGATGCGCACCCTGCCTCCAAAATGTCAGTGCCCCGGACTCGGGGCATTGCGAAGCCCCCGTATGGGGCGATGCGATCCGGACGCTAGGGCAGCCAGATGACCGGAGGTTCGCTCACAGATGAACGCGGGGTGACCTGAACGTGACCATTGGCCGTGGAGGTGTGGTCCCCGTCATCGTCACCACCGGCCCGAGGCAACCGCCATCGGATGTTCACCGACCGTTCGTCCCGGCGCTCAGCGCCGTTCCCCCGCTCTCCTTAGGTTCTCCATCGTGCCTGAGAACGGAGCCGCGGTCACCCCCCGATCCGACGGCCTGACCTTGCGATCTGTGCTGAAGCATCTCCCGCCCACGGCAACAGCGCTCTACACCTTGGTGACAGTCGGGCCGGCCGCGCGCCAGATGCAGTTCCTGCGCATCAGCAAATCCGCCCAGGACCTCGATCGCGCCCGGCTGGTGTTCCTCGATCGGACCACCGAGATCTCCGGCCCGCACCGCTCGCCGGCGATCCGCGTCGTTCAGGCCACCGGTCTCATCGGATCCCAGATGGTGGCCATCGCCCGGATCGCGGCTCAGGGCAGCCCTCGACCGTTGGAGGTCGAGTGCCATGACCGCGCCCGGGACATCGCGGGGTTGGCGGACAGCGTGGTGCTGAGCCTGCCGCGCCAGCGCAGCACCAAGAACCGCCGGGAGCACGGAATGCCCCCCAACACGGCCAAACTCATGGGCCGGTTGAACACGATCTCGCAGGAGTTGGATCTGCTGATGGCCCAACTGACGATGCGCCGCGTCCCACCGGCAATTCCCCCTGACGCGACCGTCGACTATTCATCCATTCGTGCGCAACGCTCCACCTGACGCTCAGCTTCCCGATCACTGATCGGGCAAGTCTGGCGTCATGACCAACATGTCAGCAGCGATCGACACCCTCACTCGCCGGCGAGTGGATGATCCCGATCTCGTCAGGCAGCTGAACGGACTGATCGAGGAGTGCGGCGGTGACAGCACCTCGCGCGACGGTCGCCTGGTGCGGGATCTGCTCGCCACCTCGCTCAAACTGATCACCGATCGCCGCCACACCGGAGAACTGAAACTGCTCACGAACTCCTTCAAGGAGATGCGGCACGCCTACCGGGTGTTCGGGGGCTACAACGGCGCCCCGAGAGTCAGCATCTTCGGATCCGCGCGGACACCGGCGGATCATCCGGATTACCAGACCGCCGTGAGTTTCTCTCGCATGATGGCCGAACAGGGCTGGCTCGTGATCACGGGAGCCGGTGAGGGCATCATGAAGGCCGGTCATGAGGGCCCGGGTCCGCAGAACTCGTTCGGATTGTCCATTCGACTGCCGTTCGAGACGACGGCCAACTCGGTGATCTCCGGCGATCACAAGCTGATCAACTTCCGCTACTTCTTCACACGCAAACTCATGTTCCTCAGCCAAAGCCAGGCGATCACTGCCTTCCCGGGCGGGTTCGGGACCCAGGATGAACTCCTCGAGGCACTCACCCTGATTCAGACAGGTAAGTCCGCCGTGGTTCCGGTGGTCCTCATCGAGGGACCTGACTCGAACTACTGGGAGCGGTGGGATCGCTACGTGCGAGAGGAACTCCTCGGCGGTGGTTTCCTCAGCCCGGCCGACACGTCGCTGTATTACCTCGCCATCGACGCCCAGGATGCTGTCGACCACATCACCCGCTTCTTCAGCAACTACCACTCGTCGCGATATGTGGGGCGCGAACTCGTCCTGCGCCTACGCTCCCCGCTCACCACTCGGCAACTGCGCCACCTCAATCGCGAGTTCGCCGACCTCGTCGAGGCCGGTGAGATGTATCAGCGACCGGCGGACGACATCGAGGGCGAGTACCTCGACCTACCGCGTCTTGTATTCACCCACACACGCGCCTCCTTCGGGCGTCTGCGCCAGTTGATCGATCGCGTCAACGACTATGCGCTCGACAACGGGAGGGCGCTCGACAACCGAGGAGCAGCCGACAGCGGCAGGGCGCTCGACAACGGCAGGGCGCTCGACAACGACGGCGCGTAGGGCGCCGACATCGATAGGGTTTGCCAATGCTGACTCACATCGTCATGTGGCGTTTCCACGATCCGGCAGACGTCGACGAGGCGGTGTCGAAGTTGCGTGGCATGGTCGGCAAGGTCGCCGGCGCCAACTCGATCAAGGTAGGGCGCAACCGCAACGAATCGGCGAATGCGTTCGAACTCGTCCTGATCAGCGAGCACGACTCCCCGGACGCCCTCACCACGTACGCGGCGGATCCCGTTCATCAAGACATCGTGTCCTGGATGAGTGACCGGGTTGCGACCCGGGCAGTGGTCGACACCGACTCACTGGGCTGAGCCGGGGGCACGGCCGCCTCTTACTCGGCTGCGGACTCTTCTCCATCGGCCGAATCCTCCTCAGCGGCCGACTCTTCCTCCTTGGCGGACACGTACCCGGCAGCCTCGGTCCGAGCAGCATCGGCAGGGAGGAGGAAGGCTGCCATCAGACCCAGGGCGATCAACGCGGCGGCGACATAGCCGACGTCCTCGGTGGCGGATGCGAAACCCTGCGATGCCCCTGCGAACAGCACATCGCCACCGGGCTGAGCGGGCAGTGCCGCCACTGCAGTGCCGGCGCTTCCCTGGACCGCGCTGGTGACCTGATCGGCGACCGGCTGCGGCACACCCCGGTCGGTGAGTTCCCCTGCGACCGAACTCAGTCCTGCCACGAGAGTCGCGCCCAAGAGGGCGGTACCGATGGCCGCTCCCACTTGGCGGGAGGTCGACTGAACCGCCGACGCCTGACCTGACTCGGCCACGGGGACCTCGGACAAGATCACTCCGGTGAGCTGCGCCGTGGCGAATCCGACACCCAATCCGTAGATGAACAACCCCGGAACCATCGCCCACCCCGTCACAGTCGTCGAGATGACCACCGTGATCAGCAGTACGCCGATCACCTCCAAGGCCATCCCGGTGCGTAGGACCCGAACCGGCCCGATGCGCTGGGCGAGGGGCGCTCCGACACCGCTGGCCACGAAGGATCCGACGGCCAACGCCAACAAGATGACCCCGGTCTGCAATGCGTCGTATCCGATGACCGACTGCAGGAACAGGGGGAGCGTGAACAGCAGTCCGAACTCCCCCAGACTCACCAGGGCCGCCACCAGGTTGCCGACACCGAACGTGCGGATCCGGAAGAGTCTCAAATCCACCAGGACAGTGCGGTTGGCGGCAGCACGGCTCTTCTCGACCCAGAGAAACACCAGCACGAGGAGCACTCCACCGAACAGTCCCACGGCCGCCGGCGACACGTTGTCCAAAGGCCACTGCCAGCCACCGATCTGGAACGGCTTCTTGGCAGCCAGCCATCCGTAGGTCTGTCCCTCGATGAGCCCGAAGACGAAGAACGCCAGGCCCAGCGTGCCCAGGATCGTCCCCGGAAGGTCGGCGCCGGATCGATCCACCAGGTCGCGGGTCTCGGGGACGAGCGCCAGAACCCCGATCACGACAATGACCGCGATGGGGATGTTGATCAGGAACGCCCAGTGCCAGGACGCGTATGTGGTCAGCCAGCCACCGACGAGCGGCCCCAAGGCGGCCATGCCACCGATCGTGGCGCCCCACACGGCGAAGGCGACCGCACGATCACGACCGCGGTACACGGCATTGAGGACCGACAAGGACGCCGGCAGGATCATGGCCGCACCGATCCCCTGCAACGCCCGTGCGCCGATGAGTTCCACAGCGCCGTCCGACATCGCGACCAGACCACTCGAGACGGCGAACACGACCACACCGGAGACGAACATCAGCCGCCGTCCGACGATGTCGGCCAACCGCCCGGACAGCAGAAGCAGTGAGGCGAATGTCAGCGCATAGATCGCGTTGACCCACTCGGCATCCGTGGTGGACAGGCCGAGGTCCTTGACCATGGTCGGGATCGCGACGTTGACCACCGTCGCGTCCAGGATGATCATCGCCACGCCGAGCGACAGGAAGACCAGTGCCACCCACTTCTTGCGACCGGTCAACTGCGGCTGCGGGTCAGCGCTCATTTCCACCTCCGTGGTCATCTCACGGTAGTGGTCGCCGACGCACGCGCGCCGTTGGACCGGGGCGTCCCCTCGTCGGTGGATCCGAGCTCATCCCGAATCCACCGACGCCGGGTTACGGCCGTTGTTGCTGGTCGATGGGAATCTCGACGCGTGGACTCGCGGTTTGCTGGGATTCGGCATCCTCCGCGTCGGCGCCGAGCGGGCGCTTCCTCCCCCGGGTCGACCTCAGGCTGATGACGATGCTCGTCGTGATGATGGCGATCACGATGCCCAGACTCAGCAAGGTCGGCACTTTGACGCCCACCATGAGCAGCAGCATCTTGACTCCCACCCAGATCAGAACGAACGCCAAGCCTGTCTTCAGGTAGGTGAACCGGTCGATCAGGTCAGCGAGCAGGAAGTACATCGCGCGCAGACCCAGGATCGCGAAGGCGTTCGCAGTGAACACGAGGAACGGTTCCTGCGTGACAGCGAAGATCGCGGGAATCGAGTCGACCGCGAAGATGATGTCGGTGATCTCGATCAGAACGAGGACCGACAGCAGTGGGGTCGCGACCCAGACCCCGGCCTTCTTCACCCAGAACCGCTGCCCGTGGTACTCGTCGGTGTGAGGGACGGCCCGCCGGAACCACCGCAGCACTCGACTGTTGGCGACGTCGATGTGCTCGTTGCGGTGCCGCAGCATCTGGATTCCGGTGAACACCAAGAAGACGCCGAAGAGGTACAGGACGAAGGAGAAACTGGCGATCAGGACCGAGCCGGCCGCGATGAAGGCACCCCGGAATATCAGGGCCCCGATGACGCCGTAGAACAGGACTCGATGCTGGTATTCGCGTGGCACGGCGAAGTAGCCGAAGATGATGGCCCAGACGAAGACGTTGTCGACGGCCAACGACTTCTCGATGACGTAGCCCGCGAAGTACTGAGCACCGAACTCGGCACCGTAGACGGACCAGATCAGGATCCCGAAGCCGACTCCCAGCGCGACCCAGAAGATCGACCAGCCGAGCGCCTCCCTGACTCCGATGACGTGCGCGCGGCGGTGGGCAAACAGATCGATGGCGAGCATGACGAGGATCAGCGCCAGGACGCCGGCCCAAGCCCACAGGGGAACATCAAACATTGCGGGGATTCCTTCCTTCGAGACCTTCCAGAAGCCTTCCGCCGGGACCTGCCACGGACGGCTTCATCAGACGCGGCGCGGTACTTCCACTCCGTCGTCGCGAAGGTCTCCCCGAACGGCACACGCCGTTCCCTGTGGCCGGGGGACGTGGGTCCCCGGGTTGTCGGCTCCAGGCGAGAGGTACTCCCCTTTGCTGAATCTGCTTTATCTGTATTATTTTTCAGGAATAGTAGAGCAGTCTTATGGTGGGGGCAAGTGAGGACCTGGGGCCTGTCACCCCGCCACCGGGAACTCTTCCGGCGATGTCCAGCGACGTGAGGGAAGTACTGCCCGACGCAGCAACTCGGCGATCGCGAACTCATAGCTCGAACGCCGAGCCGCCGGGGATTGGCCGGGCGCCGAGGGCGGAATCCGCACGCCCACCGATGCCGGGGCACTGCTGAACCTCAGGGGCGGTTCCAACGTGAGCGCCTCACCGTCGAGCCCGGCCGCGACCGGACCTCCGGAACGTACCTCGAATGCGCGACTGGTCCAGGACCGCATCGAGTCGGAGTTGCCGGATCCGAGCACAGCCGTCACGACCTCCGCCGCCCGGACTCCGCCGTCCACGCGCAGGCACACGATGCCGAGTTCGCCGGCATCGAGTTCGCGGCGACCGACCGACCCCCCCACTGTGAAGGTGTACGGATTGTTGGACACGAGCACAACTTGGGCGTCGTCGCGCGCAACGCCGTCGGCATCGGTGTAGCGCAGGTCGAGGTCCTGGGGGTTCTCGTTGATCACGTCGGGCAGTCGCGCGAGCGCCGTGCCCAACTTGTCCTCGCGGTAGGCCTCGTCCTGCACGATCTCGCCGTACAGCCCCAATGAGACGTTGTTCACGAACGGACGATCGTTGACCCAGGCCAGATCGATCCGGCGCCGGAAGGCCGGACCGAAGGCGGTCAGGGCCGCCAGCGGATCCGAGCGGTCCAGTCCGAGGTCGAGCGCGAAGTGATTCCGGGTGCCGGCCGGGATGCAGACGAAGTCGATACCGTGGTCTGCGGCCAATCGCGCCACCGGGGCAAGTGACCCGTCACCACCTGCCATGCCCAACGCATCGGCGCCCTCGGCGACCGCTCGCCGAGCCAGCTGCAGGGGGGTATCGGAGCCGTCCCAGACGAAGACGTGGATTCCGAGTTCCCGGGCACGCTCGACCAGTCCGAGTTGCGCTGCGCGTCCATCGCCCGACTTGGGATTGACCACCAGAGCGGGATGCCGGGAACGGCCCACCGGTACGTCGCTGTCCGGGCGACGCGGCGGATGGCCGAGCGCCACGCGACCCGAGCTTGTGGCGGCCAACAGTCCGACGAGGGCGAGCGTCAGGTAGAACCGATGCTCGTCGTCACCGATGACGGCGGCGACCAGCAGGAGGCATCCGGCGATCGCAGCGGCCAATGCCCGGTTGCGCTTGACGCCCCGGTTGGTCAGTGCGACCCAACCCGAGACCACCGCCACCACGAAGCCGATCACCGACAACAGACTGGCGATCGGATTGGCGAGCACCGTCGTGAGCAGCAGCAGAGTCGCCAGGCCACCCACCAGCAAGGCAGCACAGGCCGCCAGCCGTCGGCGCAGTGGGTGAGTGATCACGATCCATTGTCGGGCCATTGCGGGTCATTCGACGTTGTCGAGCCTGTTGCACTACTAATGCATTATGCTGCACTAATGGATTCCGCGACCGCCGCGCTTGCCGGCGCGATAGGTGCCCGCGTCAAGCAGGAACGTCAGTCCCGCGGTTGGACCCTGGACACACTGGCCGTGGCCGCGGACGTGAGCCGCAGAACGGTCGTCAACGTGGAGCGTGGCAGCGCGAACCCGAGTGTCGCGATCCTGCTCCGCCTCAGTGAGGCACTGGGCGTCGGGCTGCCCGACCTGGTGGAACCCCCGCAGCCCTCGCCGGTGGCCGTCACCCGCAGGGGCACCGGGCCCGTCCTGTGGACCGGAGATTGCGGCGGGGCCGCCGTGATGGTCGCCGGCACCGTGCGACCGGACGTGCTGGAGATGTGGGACTGGACATTGGGTCCCGGAGACCGCCACACCAGCGAGGCCCACGCACCGGGCACCCGCGAACTCCTGCACGTCCACGTCGGCACGCTCACGCTCGGGGTCGGCGCGCAGGCGTTCACCCTTGGTCCGGGGGACGCCGCCGCCTTCCCCGGGGACGTGGCACATTCCTACTCGAATCCCGCCGCCCCCGACTCCCGTCCGTCTGGGCAACCGACACGGTTCTCGCTGGCTGTATCCGAGCCGACCAAAGCGCTCAGAGAAGCCACCAGCGTCGACCTACCAAGAGTCGAACCGACATCACCGGAGGTAGGCCATGGCTGACAGCGCCCTTGACGATTTCCTCGCCGGCGGTACGGTCGACGCGGCTGTGTTCGACCTGCGCCCCGATTACCGCGCCATGCTCGTGGCGGTGAGCGGACTGACCCCGGGAGCGTCGGACCCAGCAAGCGACGCCCTCCTCGAGACCGCGGAGAAAACCGGGCAGGACGCCCTTCGTCTGATGCCCGCGGACCAACTCCCCCACGTGGCGGCCTGGCGCGACGCGTACCGCGGATTCGGGTCAAAACCGCAGCGCACGCGCAACAGTCTTGAGGCACTGCTGCGGCGCGTGGACTCCGGGCTGCCTCGCATCAACCGGCTGACCGACATCTACAACGCCATCTCCGTGATCCACCAGATCCCGTTGGGGGGCGAGGACCTCGACCGCTATGTCGGCGCCCCTCAGTTGCGCCGAGCGACCGGTCAGGAGCCCTTCGACACCGTCGCCTCCGGCGAGAAGGTGATCGAGCACCCAGATCCGGGCGAGGTGGTGTGGTGTGACGACCAGGGAGTGACGTGTCGGCGTTGGAACTGGCGCCAGGCGCGTCGTACTCAACTGAGTGATCACACCACCGCGGGCTTGTTCATCCTCGACGCACTCGACCCTGTGACCGACGATCAATTGCACGCCGCCGCGCGGGATCTGGTGACCCACCTGGATCGCCTCGGGCCCGACGTCCAGTGGGCCCGTCGACTGGTGACGAGCACGACCTCCGACAGTCACGGCCGAAGTGGAATCCGATGAAGGGACAGCCATGTACATGATCTCGTTCATGTTTCAGCCCGGCGAATACGACGATGACTTCCACCGGCTCGACGCCGAGATCCAGGCCGCTGCCTACGATTCCGACGACTACGTTGGTCAGGAGTCGTGGGTCTCAGAAGACGGCGGCACTCGCAACGCCGTGTACTACTGGAAGACCCTCGCGGGTCTGCGCGCCTTCGCCGATGTGGCCAGTCACCGCAGCGCCAAGGCGCAGTACCAAAGGTGGTACCACGGCTACCACATCGTCGTCGCGGAGATCACCGAGACCTACGGCGACGGACGGATGTCGCACGTGACCCGACGACAGTGATCCACTCTTTCCCGAGTCAGGCCGATGCCGTTCTGGAACTTACGCGGGGGGGAGACCGTCGTAACCTGGGAGAACCTTCGGATGGGAGTGCCCCATGATCACCAACCGCCCCTTCATCGCAGCCGCGGGCTTCGTGGCTGCCGGACTCCTCGCCGCGGGGTGCTCCGCCAGTTCCACGCCGTCGACCACTCCGGCCCCCGCCGATTCTCCCTCCGTGGCGGTCACCGCATCTCCGGCTGCCTTCATGGCGCAGGCCACCCAAAGCACGACATCGTCGGGGAGCGCCCGAGTCACCTTCACGACCTCTGTGGGTGGAATGGCCGACCAGGGCATCGCCATCCGTGGTGACGGCGTGGTCAACTTCACCGACGACGAGGCGGCGCTGCGGGTGAGTTCGAGCTTGTTCGGTGGCGGCAGCGACATCGAGGTCACGGTGGTCGACGGCAAGAGCTACATCAAGGTCCCCATCTTCGGCAACAAGTGGATCGAAGCACCCGCCGAGGAATTCGGGCTCAGCGGAGCAGATCCGAGCCAAAGCCTGCAGATGCTGCAGGACATCGCAGACCTGCAAGAGGTGGGCGCGGAGAACATCGATGGCGTCCAAGCCACCAAGTACACGGGCACGATCGATCTGAAGAAGGCGATCGAGCAGTTGGGGCTGCCCACCGGTCAGACCAGCGAGATCGAGAAGAACCTCGACAAGGTCGACGGCCAGTCACAGGTCACCGTGTGGGTCGACAGCGAGAACCGGATCGTGCGATTCGACCAGAAGATGACCATCGACATCGGTGCCGGCAAGCCGGTCGAGACCATGTCCAGTACCACCATGACCGACTTCGGCATAGAGACCGACATCGTCCCGCCCCCCGCCGATCAGGTCGTCAGCGTCGACAGCCTGAAGGACCTGGCCGAACTCAACAGTGGTGTGGACGGCTGATCGTCCGCGCTGTGGGGCCTGATGACCAGCAGCCTCACCGGTGCGCGCGGAACCTGCGCAGCCGTAGGGAGTTGCTGACCACCAGCACGCTGCTGAAGGCCATCGCCGCGCCGGCGATCATCGGTGACAGACGTCCACTCATTGCCAGCGGAATCGCCGCAACGTTGTAGCCGAAGGCCCACAGCAGGTTCTGCTTGATGGTGCGCCAGGTGCGGCGGGACAGTTCGATGGCGTCTGCGACCGACTGCAGGTCCGAGTTGACGATCGTGATGTCGGCTGCTTCTCGGGCGGCGTCCGTGCCGGACCCCATGGCGATTCCGAGATCGGACTGCGCCAGCGCTGCCGCATCGTTGATGCCGTCACCGACCATCGCGACGCGATTCCCTGCTCCCTGCCGCTCCTTGACGGCCAGCACCTTGCCCTCGGGACTCACATCAGCGATGACATCGGTGATGCCAGCCTGGGCGGCCACTGCGTCCGCCGTCGATCTGCGGTCCCCGGTGAGCAGGACCGGAGTCAGGTCCAGGTGCTCCAGCCGGCCGATCGCCGAGCGGCTGCTGGGCTTGACGGAGTCCCCCACGGAGATGACCATCACCGGGACACCATCGATCGTGGCCGCGACGGGAGTCAGGCCCCGCTGCGCAGCATCTGCCACGGCACGGGAGAGGTCCGCCGGCAACTCCGCGTCGGGCTTGCCCACCAAGACGGGACGGCCGTGCACGATGCCGGCGGCACCCACTCCGGCACGGGCCTCGAACTCGGTGACGTCGGGGACGCTGCCTGCGGTCGCGAAGGCCGTGGCGATGGCACGCGCGATGGGGTGCTCCGACGCGCGCTCGACGGCGGCCACCATGAGCCGCTCCTCGCTCGTTCCACCAGTGACGGATTCGACGGTGATCTCACCGCTCGTGACCGTCCCCGTCTTGTCGAGCAGGACGGTGTCGACTTCCTGAGCGGCCTCCAGGACCTGTGGTCCACGAATCAGGATTCCCAGCTGGGCGCCCTTGCCAGTACCCGCCACCAAGGCAGTTGGGGTAGCCAGACCGAGCGCGCACGGACACGCGATCACCAGCACAGCAACGGCAGCACTCACCGCGAAGGTGGGGTCGGCGCCTGCGATCAACCACCCTGCGAGAGTCAGCAGCGCGAGAACCAGGACCACCGGAACGAACACGCCGGCGATGCGGTCGACGAGCCGCTCGATAGGGGCCTTGGAGTGCTGCGCCTGCCGGATCAGTTCCCCGATGCGGGCCAGAACGGTGTCGGCACCCACCGCCTGCGCCTCGACCACGAGTCGGCCGGCCCCGTTGACGGAGCCACCCACGACCTGACCGCCAGGGCCGACCTCGACAGGAACCGACTCCCCGGTCACCAGGCTGAGGTCCAAGGCCGAGGTCCCGTGCACCACCTTGCCGTCGGTGGCCACCCGCCCCCCTGGTCGCACAAGGAACCGGTCCCCCACCTGAAGCTGAGACAGCGGGATCTCCTGCTCGGTGTCGTCGGCTGCCAGCCGTTGGACGGTGTCCACTTGCAGTTGGGACAGCGCCGACAACGCATCGACCGACGTGTCCGTCGCGCGAGCCTCCAACCATCGACCCAGCAAGACGAAGGTGACGACGACCGCACCGACCTCGGCGTACACCTGCATGCCGCCGACCGCGATCTGGAACACCGACCACACCCAGGCGGTGCCTGCTCCGAGCGTGACGAGTGTGTCCATTCCGACTGATCGGTGCCGCAGCCCACGGATCGTGCGGTCGTGGATGGGCCATCCGCTCCACCACACCACGGGAGTGGACAGGACAAGTGCCACCACCGCGGCCCACATCTGACTGTGGAAGAACGGCACCATACCGAGGATCACCACGACCACGGTCAGTGGGATCGCAACGAACAGTCGGACTCTGAGATCGGCGCTGTCGCCGTGGTGATCATGCTCGTGTCCGGACTCATGCCCAGGTGGCGTGGCAGCGTCGTGGACAACCGCGCCGTAGCCCAGATCGTCGATGGTGCGGACCACCGTGTCGGGATCGCAGAGCTCGGGATCGACCGTGACGAGCGCAGTTCCGGTCGCGAAGTTGACCGAGGCATCGGCCACTCCGTCGATGCCGGCGACCTTGCGCTGGATTCGGGCCGCACACGAGGCGCAACTCATTCCGTTGATCGCAAGGTCGATCTGGGCTTCGCTCATGGCCATCCCAACGGCGCCCGGTGACTGTTTATGCCCCCCTGAGCCGCATATACCAGGCGAGAAGACACGCGCTCAGACGACGATCTGGCCCTTGCCGAGCACGACGATGCCACCGGGGCTGACCGTGTACTTGGCTCGATCGCCCTCGAGGTCGACACCGATCTGAGCACCATCGGGGACTTCGACGTTCTTGTCGAGGATCACCCTGCGCAGCACCGCGTTACGACCGATCCGCGTGCCAGGCAGGATGACGCTGCCCTCGACGTAGGCGCCTTCGCGGATCTCGACGTTGTGGGACACCACGGACGACCGGACGTGCGCCCCGGCGATGATGGAACCCGCCCCGACCATCGAGTCATGAGCGTTGCCACCCTCGACGAACTTCGCGGGCGGGAGCGATGGGGGGCTGGACAGGATGGGCCATTGCCGGTTGTAGAGGTTGAACACAGGATGCACGCTGACGAGGTCCATGTGGGCGTCGTGGTACGCGTCCAGTGTTCCCACATCGCGCCAGTAGGCATGGTCGCGATCGGTGGACCCCGGGACGCGGTTGGAGTGAAAGTCGTACACGTAGGCGTCCCCGGACTCAGTCAACATCGGGATGATGTTGCCACCCATGTCGTGCACCGAGCCCTCATCTCCGGCGTCCGCCTTGAGCGCCTCCAGCAGAGTGTCGGTGCTGAACACGTAGTTGCCCATGGAGATGTAGGACTGGTCGGGATTTCCGGGGATTCCCGGGGGATCGTCGGGCTTCTCGAGGAATCGCTCGATCCTGAGGCCGTCATCCGCGACCTCGATCACGCCGAACTGATTGGCGTCACGCCGCGGCATGGGGATCCCCGCGACAGTGACCCCCGCCCCGGTGTCGATGTGTTGTTGGATCATCTGCGTGGGATCCATGCGGTAGACGTTGTCGGCGCCGAAAACCACGACGATGTCCGGCCGTTCGTCATAGACCAGGTTGAGGCTTTGGTAGATGGCGTCGGCACTGCCGGTGTACCAGCGCGGGCCGAGCCTCTGCTGCGCCGGGACCGGGGTGACGTAGTCGCCGGTCATCTGCCCCATGCGCCATGTCGTGGTGATGTGTCGGTCGAGCGAGTGCGACTTGTACTGGGTCAGCACACAGATCCGGTGGATGCCGCCATTGACCAGATTCGACAGTACGAAGTCGATCAGGCGATAGGCGCCTCCGAAGGGCACAGCGGGTTTGGCTCGGTCTGCGGTCAAAGGGAGCAGTCGTTTGCCCTCGCCACCGGCGAGCACGATTCCCAGGACATGAGGTTGGCTCACCTGACCACCCTATCCACCCCGCCACGAATAACGCGACCGACGCCGCGCCACCTGGGTCCCATCCCCCATAGGCTCCTGCCGTGCATATCGGGATCATGACCAGGGAATGGCCACCGGACATCTACGGTGGTGCGGGAGTCCACGTCGAGTACCTCGTCGCGCAGCTGCGGCAGCTCGCCGACGTGACGGTGGAGTGCTTCGGACCCCCGCGGCCCGACGCGGTGGCGTGGAACCCCCCGGCGGAGTTGGGTGACGCGAACTTCGCACTTCAGACGCTCGGCGTTGATCTGCTGATGGCCGGTGACAGCGCCGGGATGGACATCATGCATTCGCACACCTGGTACGCCAACATGGCCGGTCATCTTGCGGGGCTGCTGCAAGGTGCACCGCATGTGATCACCGCGCATTCGCTGGAGCCACGGCGACCGTGGAAGGAGGAGCAGCTCGGTGGGGGCTACCGCATCTCCTCTTGGGTCGAGCGAGCCGCGTATCGGGAGGCGGCAGCCATCATCGCCGTGAGCGCGGGCATGAAGGCCGACGTGCTGGACTGCTACCCATTCGTCGACCCGGACCGCGTGTATGTGGTGCACAACGGCATCGACACTGACTTCTACCGCCCGGCCAACACAACAGACGCGTTGACCGCGCATGGCGTGGACCCCGATGAACCGTTCGCTCTCTTCGTGGGGAGGATCACGCGGCAGAAAGGGCTACCGCATCTGCTGCGCGCGGCGGAGCAGTTCGACCCTGGCCTGCGGCTGGTTCTGTGCGCCTCATCTCCGGACACGCCGGAGTTGGGGGAGGAAGTCACCCGTCAGGTGGCGGCGCTGCGAGCCAGCAGGGGGGCAGATTCCGTGATCTGGATCGAAGAACAACTGTCCCGACCCGAGGTTGTGCAGTTCTACACCCGGGCGACAGCGTTCGTGTGTCCGTCGGTCTACGAGCCGCAGGGCATCGTCAACCTCGAAGCCATGGCGTGCGAGACAGCGGTGGTGGCCAGCGACGTGGGTGGGATTCCCGAGGTCGTCACCGACGGCACCGGCTTGCTCGTGCACTACGACGAGGACGACCCGGGAACGTTCGAGGCAGCCCTCGCCACCCAGGTGAACCGGGTGGCGGCCGATCCGGCTCTGGCGGGTTCCTTGGGCAGCGCCGGGCGGCGTCGGGCCGTCGAGGAGTTCGGCTGGGACGCGATCGCGCGACGGACCGTGGAGGTCTACCGATCGGTGTTGGACGCCTGAATCCGGAGCCCAGGGCGAACTCTCGGATCGGGCCTCAGCGGTGAGCGGCTTCGTATTGGGCGACGACGTCTGCCCCCACCCGGCCACGGGCACTCACCGGTATCCCGTTGGCGCGCGCCCAGGCCCGCACCTCACCGGACTTGCCGGTGCCGCCACCAGCCCCGGGAGCAGGTCGGCGGGTCCGTGACTTCGTGACTTTGCGACCAGCTCGGGTGTAGGGGCTCAGAGCCCTTCGCAACTCATCGGCATTACTGCTGGAGAGGTCGATCTCATAGGTGGTGCCGTCCAGAGCAAAGGTGACAGTTTCGTCAGCGATTCCGCCGTTGATGTCATCCTCAAGGACGATTTGGACCTTGCGGGCCATATGTTCTCCTGCCGGTCCCCGTTGTGTGTATTTCGCCGAATGATATCGCCGTCCGCCTCTATTCGCCGAAATTGCCCGGGGAATCGGATTCTCCGCTGAGGGCTCCTCGATTCCACCACACCATGCCCACGGCATCGGGCTCCCGGAGGACCCAGGGCGAGGAGGACCGGGCGTGACCAGCATCCACGGGTGGCGGGTCAGGACGCTGCTTCCTCGGGTTCTGCCAGAATCGCTGACTGTGCACGACGAAGGGCCCGGATCGCCACGGCAGGCAGCCTCGATCGACGTTGTCCTCTTCGATGTGGGCGGGGTCCTTGTCGATCTGCCCGGACTGCCGGGAATCACTGCGACAGACGCCCGACAGCAGGCCGACTTGTGGCAGGCGTGGATACACAGTCCGCATGTCCAACAATTCGAGACCGGAAAGTGCACCGCCATCGACTTCGCGCAGCGGATGGTAGCGCAATGGGAACTGCCATTGACGCCCCCCGAGTACCTGGAGGCTTTCCGATCGTGGCCCCAGGGAGTATTTCCCGAGGTCGCCGGGATTTTGACGGATTTGCGGCCGGAACTGACCACCGGATGCCTGAGCAATTCCAACGAAATCCACTGGCCGCTGATGTGGGAGGAGATGCGCCTGTCGGAACTACTGGACAAGGAATTCGTCTCGTTCCGACTCGGTGTCGCGAAGCCTGACCCGGAGGTATTCGCCCGGGTCACCCGAGAACTCCAGGTGCCACCGCATGCCGTGTTCTTCGCGGACGACAACCCAGTAAATGTCGCGGCAGCCCAAGCTGCCGGGTGGGCGGCCGCGCGAACCGTCGGTCCGGGTGAACTACGTGCGGCACTGACGGCAGCCGGGCTGCTGCGGTGACCTACATCCGCAGAATCATGCGGTCGTTGCCCAGGGTGTTCGGTTTGACTCGTTCGAGGTCGAGGAACTCCGCGACACCTTCATCCTCGGACTGCAGCAACTCCGCGAAGACATCGGGGGACACCGCAGGTTCGGCCATGATGGTGAATCCGAAACGACTGAAGAAGCGCGCCTCGAAGGTCAGCACGAAGATCCGGGATACCCCGAGGTCTCGACCCCGTTGGACCAACTCCTCCAGAAGTTGGCCGCCGATACCCATTCCGAGGTAGTCGGGGTCGACGGCCAAGGTCCGCACCTCGGCCAGGTCCTGCCACATCACATGCAGCGCACCGCACCCCACGACACGGCCGCCGAGTTCGGCAACGACAAACTCCTGGACATCTTCATACAGCGTCACGGTCGCCTTGCTCAGCAGGCGTCTGTCGGGCGCGTACAGGTCGACGAGGCGCCGGACCTCCGCGATGTCCACGGTTCGAGCAGGCCGCAGCGAGACGTCACCAGGGGCCCCGACGCTCACAGCGGTTTCACCAAAGGGAACAGGATCGTCTCGCGGATACCGAGTCCGGTCAGCACCATCAGGAGGCGGTCGATACCCAGTCCCACACCTGCGCTTGGTGGCATGCCCTGCTCGAGTGCCGCCAGGAAGTCCTCGTCCAGCGGCATGGCCTCGACATCACCATGCGCGCCCAACTCGGCCTGAGCCAGCAGTCTCTCGCGCTGGATGACGGGGTCGGTCAGTTCGGAGTACCCGGTGGCCAACTCGAATCCGCCGACGTAGAGGTCCCACTTCTCGACGACACCGGGGATGCTGCGGTGATCCCGGGTCAAGGGGGAGGTGTCGACGGGATAGTCACACACGAACGTCGGACCGGTGAACTGCGGGACGACGTAGTGCTCGAAGAGTTCCTCGACCAGTCGACCCGGGACCCAACCGGGGTCGAGGTCGATCTCTGCCGCTGCGCACAGATCCGCCAACTCGGCCCTCGGCGTCTGCGGGGTGATCCGGCGCCCGACCGCTTGTGAGACGGCGTCGAAGAGCGAGATCCGCTCCCACTCACCGGACAGGTCGTGAACGCTGCCATCGGCGTGCGTCACGGTCAGTGATCCACAGACCGCCTGAGCGGCCTCCTGGATCAGTTCCCGGGTGCGGGCGGCACCGTCGTTGTAGTCGGCGTAGGCCTCGTAGAACTCCAGCATCCCGAACTCCGGGGAATGGGTGGAGTCCGCGCCTTCGTTGCGGAAGTTGCGGTTGATGTCGAAGACCTTTTCGATGCCACCCACCACGCACCTCTTCAAGTAGAGCTCGGGGGCGATCCGCAGGAACAGGTCGATGTCATAGGCATTCATATGCGTCACGAACGGGCGCGCGCTCGCGCCGCCCTGCAAGGTCTGCAGGATCGGGGTCTCGACTTCGAGGAACCCACGGGAAGTCAGTGACGCACGCAGACTGGCGAGCGTCGCGATCCGCTGCCGCGCCACTGTGCGGGCCTCCTCGTTCATGATCAGGTCCAGATGGCGTTGCCGGACCCTGGTCTCCTCGCTGAGCGACTTGTGGGCGACGGGAAGTGGACGTAGTGCCTTGGCCGCGAAACCCCAGTCAGTCACGAAGATGCTGAGTTCACCGCGCCGCGACGCTCCCACTTCGCCGGTGACCCACACCTGATCGCCCAGGTCGACCTCGTGCTTCCAGTCGGCGAGCGACTGCTCCCCGACGCGGTCCAACGAGATCATCGCCTGCACTGCGGCGCCCGCCCCGGAGCGCAGACTCGCAAAGCACAGTTTGCCGGTGTTGCGGATGAACAGCACGCGGCCGGCGACTGTCACGAACTGGCCCGTGGTCTGCCCCGCCGCGACCTCGTCGAAGGTGTCGCGGACCTGCTCGATGCTGTGAGTGACTGGAACGGTGACGGGGTAGGGCTGCCGACCACTGTCGAGCAGGCGCTGCCGCTTGTCGCGGCGGATCTGCATCTGTTCGGGCAGGTCCTCATCCGGGGATGGCAGGCCCTCGTCTGGGGATGACGTGTCCAGGTGTTCGGTCACCCCGGGAGTTTACCGGCAGCGTTCAGTCCCGGTTCCGTCCTGTTCAGTCCCGATTGCGGTCGAACACCAGCCGCAATCCGTGCAACGTCAGGTACGGGTCGTGGTGGGTGATGGACTCGGACTCGGGCACGACGATCTCGGCCAGGCCACCGGTCGCCACGACCGCCTCGACCGCACCGAGTTCCGCCGTGATGCGACGAACCAAGCCGTCCACCTGTCCGGCGAACCCGTACAACGCACCGGATTGGAGGGCCTCGACCGTGTTTCGGCCGATGGGAGACCGAGGTCGGACCAGTTCGACTTTGCGCAGTTGCGCAGCGCGGGCGGCCAACGCGTCCAACGAGATCTGAATCCCCGGGGCGAGTGCCCCGCCGAGGAATTCCCCCTTCGCGCTGACGACGTCGAGGTTGGTGGAGGTCCCGAAGTCCACGACGATCGCCGGTCCGCCGTACCGCTCGAACACAGCGAGGGTGTTGACGATGCGATCGGCGCCGACTTCCCGCGGGTTGTCGGTCACCACCGCAACCCCCGTGCGTACCCCCGGTTCCACGATCACGGTGTCGACTCGCGGGAAGTACCGGTCCAGCATCAGGCGCAGCTCGTGCAGCACCGCGGGGACCGTCGAGCACAACGAGATCCCGGTCAAACCCGGCTGCCCCTCGAGCAACCCTCGATAGATCAGGAGCATCTCGTCGGCGGTGGCTCGCGAGTCGGTCTTGATACGCCACGACTCCATCAGCTCGGGACCGCCGAAGAGACCCAGGACCGTGTTGGTGTTTCCGACGTCGATGGTCAGCAGCATGTCAACTCCGCAGGTCCGCGCCGATGTCCAGCACCGGGGCGCTGTGCGTCAGCGCCCCCACCGCCAGGTAGTCCACGCCAGTGGCTCCCACGTCGGCGGCTATGTCGAGGGTCAAGCCCCCCGACGCCTCGAGTTGCGCCCGGCCCGCGTTGATCGCCACCGCCTGACGCATCTGATCGGTCGTGAAGTTGTCGAGCAGCACCAGATCGGCCCCGGCGACGAGCACCTCTTCGAGCTGGTCGATCGAGTCGACCTCTACCTCGATCGGCAGCCCGGGGAAGTCGCGCCTCACAGCGTCGAAAGCCGGAACGACACCCCCCGCGGCCAGTACGTGGTTGTCCTTCACGAGTGCGGCGTCTGACAGCGACATCCGGTGATTGACGCCGCCGCCGCAGCGCACGGCGTACTTCTCCAGACGCCGCATACCCGGGGTCGTCTTGCGGGTGTCCCGCACGCTGGCTGCGGTACCCGCCAGCGCCTGCACCCATCGATCGGTCTGAGTCGCGATACCGGACAGGTGGCACAGGAGGTTGAGAGCGGTGCGTTCGGCCAGCAGCAGGTCCCGCGTGCGACCGGCCGCGCTCACCACCACGTCCCCGGGGCCGACCCGGGTGCCGTCCACCGATCCGATTGTCGTGGTCAAGTCGTCGCCCCCGACGGTCTCGAACACCGCAGCTGCCACCGGTACGCCTGCGACGACTCCCCGCTGGCGTGCCACCAGGTCGAGCACTGCGGTCTGATCGTCGGGGACTGTGGCCGCGGTGGTCACGTCGACACCCCCGTCGAGGTCCTCGTCCAGCGCGCGACCGACCAAGGTCGTCACCTGTTCGGGATCGAGTCCGGCAGTCACCAGTGCAGTCCTGGTGGCCGGGGAGATGTCGTGCCAGCTCATGGCCAAGCCTCCCATCGTGGAGTCGACAATGGCGCCAGTTCGGTGACGAGTTCACCGTCCACCAATCGCGTTGCCTGATGAACGGCCCACGCGGGGACCGTCTCTGGGTAATCCTCGCGCCAGTGTGATCCGCGGGTCTCGGTCCGGCCCCCCGCCTGGTGGGCCAGGACCGTGGCGACGGTGGCGATGTTGCTCGTCTCCCAGGCGGCGGTCGCCGCTTCTCCCGGAAACTCCCGGGGGAGACGATCCAACTCGCGCAACGCGGCGTCGATGGACTGCGCTGATCGCAGCACTCCGACACCGTCGGACATCGCGCTTTGCACCAACGGGCGGGCCGCCTCATCCATGACGAACTCGGACTGGGAGCGGGCGACGGGCTCGCGGCGGCGGGGCAGCCCGGTGGCCAGGACGTCCGCGATACGTTCCGCGAAGACGAGTCCCTCCAGCAGCGAGTTCGACGCCAGACGGTTGGCTCCGTGGACACCGGTGCACGCGACTTCCCCGCACGCGAACAGGCCACGGATGGAACTGCGTCCCGACAGGTCCGTGCGAACACCGCCACTGGCGTAGTGCTGGGCCGGCGCCACCGGGACCAACTGCGTGACCGGGTCGAAACCCAGCTCACGGCTGCGCACCAGAATCGTGGGGAATCGTTCCCGCCACACGTCGGCCCCCAGTGCCCGCCCGTCCAGCCACACATGTGGAGCGCCGGACTCCCGCATGACCTGCATGATCGCCTTGGCGACGACGTCGCGGGGGGCGAGTTCCGCCAACGGATGTCGGTCCATCATGAACCGGCGCCCGTGCGGGTCCAACAGCAGCGCCCCCTCACCGCGCACCGCCTCCGACACCAGCGGCTGCTGCCCGCGCGCGGCAGGGCCCAGCCACATCACCGTGGGATGGAACTGGACGAACTCCAGATCGGCCATGACCGCCCCGGCACGCGCGGCCAAGGCCATGCCATCGCCGGTGGCCACCAGCGGGTTCGTGGTGGCGGCGAAGACCTGACCGAGGCCCCCGGTCGCGAGCACCACAGCAGGAGCCAGCACTGCCCCGACGCCGTCCCGTTGCCCTTGTTCCATGACATGCAACGTGATGCCTTGCACCGCACCGTCGCCGTCGCGCAGCAGGTCGAGGGCGAGTGCTTGTTCGTACAAAGTGATGCCGTCGTCGTCGTGCACCGCGGATACCAGGGCCCGCACGATTTCTCGGCCCGTGGCGTCGCCCCCCGCATGCGCGATCCGGTCACGCAGGTGGCCGCCCTCGCGGGTCAGGGCGAGATCGCCGCCGGCGGTGCGGTCGAAACGTGTGCCCAGCTCCACCAGGCCTCGAACGGCCCCGGGGCCCTGCGTGACCAGCACCCGGACGGCGTCCTCGTCGCACAGACCGGCACCGGCGGTGAGCGTGTCCCGCAGGTGATCGTCCGGGGAGTCGTCCTCGTCGAGGGCCGCCGCGATGCCACCCTGGGCCCACTGGGTCGACCCGTGCTCGACCCGCGACTTGGTCACGACCATGACCCGGTACCCGAGGGTGCGTGCGTGCAGAGCGAGGCTGAGACCGGCGATTCCGGAGCCGATGACGACGACATCGGATTCCTCGAACCACCCCGGTGACGGGGCCGCCAGCTCGGCAGCCACGATACCGGCAGCAGTGGGAGGCGGCGGTGTCATGGTCATCGCGGGGCCAACACTAGGGGCACGTTGTCCAGGAGGCGAGGGGGGCCGACCCGAGCGGCCACCAGCAGCCGAGCCGGTCCCGATGACGGCGCCGGGCCCAGATCGGGATCGGTCACGACGACGTAGTCAGGTTCCACACCGGGCTCGGCGCGCAGGATGTCGGTGGCCACGTCCACCACAGTCTCGGCGTTGGCTCCGCGTTCCGCGGCCGACCGAGCGGCGGCGGTGGCGCGGGGGATGGCCGTGGCGGTCTTGCGTTCGGCGGGCGAGAGGTACGCGTTGCGGCTGGACATCGCCAAACCGTCGGAGTCGCGTACGGTCGGGGCGCCGACGGCGCGGGTGGGGATGTTCAGCGTCGCGATCATCGCCCGGATCAGGACCAGCTGCTGGTAGTCCTTCTCCCCGAACACTGCCGTGTCGCACGCCATGATGTGCAGCAACTTCGCCACGACCGTCAGTACGCCCCGGAAGTGCCCGGGTCGAGCTGCGCCCTCGAGTACTGCGCCGAGCGGGCCCGGGTCAACGGTGATCTGCGCCCCTCCCGCGTACAGGTCGTCGGCGGTAGGGGCGAAGACCACATCGACCCCGTGATCGGCGCAGATGTCGAGATCCTGCTCCCAGGTGCGGGGATACCGCGCAAAGTCCTCGCCCTCACCGAACTGCAGGGGGTTGACGAAGATCGACACCACGACTTCCCCGGTAGCCCCGGCCTCATCGCGGGCGAGGTCCATGAGGGCCGCGTGCCCCGGATGCAAGGCGCCCATCGTCATCACGGCGACTCTGTGTCCAGTAGGCGTCCGCGCCTGCATGTCCGCCACTGTGTCGACAACGCGAGGTCGCATGGGATCAGCATGCCCGACACCCGTCAGCGCTGCGCCAGTACCTCCAGCAAGCGGGCCGCCAAGGCGGGGTCGAGGTTGCCGGCCGCCAGAGCGCGGTCAGCCGTGCGTCGTGCCAGCGCCCGATAGGCGTCGGCCATGGCTGTCGACACTTTGGTCAACTCGTCCAAGTGAGCCGCGACGGTGCCGGAGTCGCCGCGGGACACCGGTCCCGTCAACGCGTTGTCACCATGGGCCAGGGCATTCGCCAGCGCGGCGTCCAACAGTGGTCCGAGCATGCGATGCGGTTCGTCCAGACCCGAGAGCCGGAGCAGATCCATCGCTTCGGCGACCAGGGTGATCATGTGGTTCGCGCTGTGGGCCAAGGCAGCGTGATAGAGCGGGCGCTTGTCCTCCGCGACGAACATGGGCTCCCCACCCATCTCGACGACCAAGGCAGCAGCGACGGTCATCAGGTGTTCCGGGGCGGTCACCCCGAAAGGGCAGCCGATGAGCCGGTCGACGTCCTCGGGACGTCCGGTCAGAGTCATGACGGGATGCAGAGCCATCGGCTGGGCGTGCAGCGGGTCGAGTTCCGTGACTCCGTAGCGGCCGGACGAGTGGACGACGAATTGTTCTCGACCTGCCCAGCCTCCCGCCGCCGCGGCCTGGACCATCGTGAGCAGTACGTCGTCCGGAACGGTAAGCAGGACGAGATCCGCCGCCGCGAAGACGTCGGGCGGTGACACGACGGCGGCGTCGGGCAGCATGCCGGCGGCACGTTGGCGGGAGCGTCCCGAGTGGGCGTGCACCGCGACCACATGATGACCGGCTCGCTGCAGCGCAGCCGCCAAGACCGATCCGGCGCGGCCGACTCCGATGACACCCACCCGCAATCGGGCCGGTTCACTCATCGGTCACCGGCGGCTCGTGCTGCATCCAGCGCATCGTCCCGGCGGCGGTGAGCGCCGCGTGAGCCCGCTGGTTCTGTTCCTCGGCCAGCGTCCGCGCCTCTCCTGCGTCCCGGTGCAGAGCCACGATCGAGACCGGACCGGGAACCGAGTCCACGTGCATGGACGCCAGTTTCAGCCACCGTTGCCAGGGTCCCTGGGTGACGCGTACGGACTGGCATCGGGCGTGTGGCACCACGGTGAGCCGGTGGACAAAGCGGCCGCGTGCGGTGGCGAACACGGTGTCGTCGTGTCCCACTCCCAGCTGCCGGAATTGGATCCACGCACGCCGGGCGGCCCGCGGGGGAGGTGGGACCAAAGTGATGGCACGCGCATCGACTCCCGGGAGAACCTGGCGAACCACGGACAGCGCCACGTCGTACGGGGCGACCGGGAGGAGGACCTGGTCGGTGTTCTGTCCGTCGTCGTCGTCGGAGCGCCGCATCCCCGCGACGTTCAGTCTCACGCGCACCCAATCCTTGCGCCGCCAGAGGATCGACTGGACGAACTCGACCGCCTGAACCCGACCGGGTGGGATCGTCTGCGCTTGGACCTGCAACAGACCGGAGCGCAGCCGCAGTCCGTCCGGTGAGTCGGCGACGGTGAATCCGTAGTACCGCGTGAACTCGGTCAGGACCATCACGAGGGGAACCCCGCCGATGAACAGGAACAGCAGGCCGACCGGTCCCTCTGTCATGACCGTCGTGACGACGATCAATGTAGTGAGCAGCAGGAGGAGTACTGTGCTGCCGCGCAGCAGGAGCGAGACCGCCAGATCGCGGGCGGGCACTGAGACCAGGGGACGTTGCGGGGCTTCGCCGGTGCTGGGGTGCAGTCCGGCGGCCCGGGCGATGACCTCGTTGCGCAGATCTTGAGCGTCCGACAGCGTGAGGTAGCGCAGTTGGGCGCGGGAGTCGCCGACGCCCGCGACCTCGACGCTCACCTCGGCCATGCTGAACAGCCGCGCCAACAGCGGCTGGACGACTTCGACGCCCTGCAATCGGGACAGCTGCAGCCGGCGTTCGGTCCGGGTCAGGATGCCGGACGCGACCCGCAAGTCGCCTTCCCCGTCGAACCAGAACGTCAGCCGCTGCCAGGCCAGGTACTGCACGCCCGCAGTGATCAGCGCGATGACCAGCGCCACGACCACAACGCCCGCAAGTCCGGTGAACATCGGGAACGACGCCTGGAAACGTCCCAGCAGACCGATGCCCACGAGCAGCGCCAGCGGCAGCACTCGGGCGGCATGCACGAGCGGGGTGATCGGATGGGTGCGCCGGGGTGCGGTGGGACCGGCGGGCGGTGGTCCAGCGGGCAGTGCTTCAGCGGGTCCGAACGTCCCGGAGCTGTCCGGGACGGGGCGCGGCGGTGGTGGGAGGTTCATATCCCCGCGGAGCGGGCTTCACCCTGGGCCGCCAGGCGATCCCGCAGCCGGGCCGCTTCGACCGGTGTGAGTCCCGGGATACCGGCGTCGGTGGTGGCAGCTGCCGTGTGCAACTTGACGGTGGCCAAGCCCATGGCCCGGTCGATCGGCCCGGCGACCAGGTCGACCAGCTGCATCCGGCCGTAGGGCACGATCACCAGGCGTTTGAACATCACCCCTGATGTCACGAGGAGATCGTCGTCGCGCTCCACGTAACCGAACGAGGCGACGCGGCGACCCAACAGCCACCACAACCAGCCCAGCACAACGACAGCGACCACACTCACCGCGATGACCCCCGGCATGAGGGACTGCACCGCGAAGATGACGATGAGTACCGCGGTGACCGGAACGACGATCAGGACGGTGGTGAGCCGCCAGGCGGTCGCGAGCCGCGGTGAGACCCGTTGCCACGCCTCGGTGGGAGGGGCGAAGGCCTCACCAATTGTCACGACCGCCAATCTACTCCCCGATCAGTCGTCCTCAACCGGATGCAGGGGTGACCCCGACTCCGCTGCAGCCGGGGTGGAACCACCGACGACCCGCGCCGGATGCAGCGGCGTCGACAACGTGATGTTGGCGCCTGGTGCCTGGTCCGACTCCGGAGTTCCTGCGGGGACGACCGGATGCAGGGGAGTACTGACGACCACGGATGGGGCGTCACTGGGAGCCTGCGGTACGACCGGATGCAGCGGGGTCCCGCTGGGCTGGGGGGACGCCCCGACCGTCGGCTGCGGCGCTGCGCCGGGGTCACGCGCGGGGTCGCGCGGCTGTGGCTGCGGTTGGGAGAGCACCGGCGACGGTGTCGGGGCTGGACCCGGGTCCACGGTCACGATCGATGGGTCCGGCTCGCGTCGAGGCGGCTCACGTCGGGGCGGCTCGTCGCGCGGTGGTTCCGTCGACTCCGGGGTCCCCGTTTCGCCCCCGTTGCCGCCGCCGCCACGCTGCGGTTCATCGTCATGGCCCCCGCGCGGCGGTTCACCGTTGCCACCGCGTTGGGGTTCGTCGTCCTTGCCGTCGCCAGGCTGACCCGCGCCAGGCTGACCGGCATCGGGCTCGTCTGCATCGGGCTCATCGGCATCGGGCTCATCGGCATGGGGCTGACCGGCATCGGGCTCACCGGCATCAGGCTCACCGGCATCAGGCTCATCGGCATCAGGCCGGCCCTCACCACCATCGCCCGGAGTCGACTCGGCACCATCGTCGGGATCATCGCCCGCACCGTCGTCGGGACCGTCGCCGGGGCCGTCGTCCGGGCCGTCGTCCGGGCCGTCGTCCGGGTCGTCATCCGGGCCGTCGTCGGACTGGTCAGGATCCGGATCCGGCTTCGGCCCCGGATCGGGCCCAGGATCAGGCCCTGGATCGGGCTGTGGATCGGGAGCCGAACCACCACCTGGATCCCCCTGCGTGGTATCTCCACCGCTGGGATCCGGTTCGTCGTCAGGAGTCCCAGGATCCGTGACGGGACCGGGCTCGGAATCATCTTGCGGATCCCGACTGACCATGCCCGCCGACGCCGTCAATCCCGGTTCGTGGTCGACGTCGTCGGCATGTGCGGTGCCCATGCCCAGGAACATCCCTCCGCCGACGACCAACAGCCCCGCCGGAATCGTCAGGTAACGCGTACTCATTTCTCATTTCCCCCTTGTATTGAACGGTTCGAACTCTGATTCGGCGCCAGGGGCCGCAGCCGTGACGCGCAGCACCGGTCCGGTCTGGCTGCCGGCGAACGTGACGCGCCAGTCGTCGTCATCCCAGACGACCGGGACCTCATAGACGACGGAGCGTCCTTGCGGTGTGTGCACCAGCAACTCCACCGTGGTGGTGGCATCGGGTCGATAGTTGCGAATCCGCCAGGCGGCGATCTCCCCGGTGGGCGCCAGCACGGGGGCGCCCCGCTTGATCGCCGATTCGGCCAGGCCCTGTGCTTCCGCCGCAGCTTCGTACTGCTTCATGGTCTGCGCCAACAAGTCCCCGCCCTCGATCACCTGCTCGTCGATGGTCGGAGTGAACACCCGCGGACCGGTGTAGGGATCGATGTGGGTGGAGATGTGGACTGCCGCGAGTGCCGCACCCTGGGGATCCTGGGCGAAACCCGTCGCCCGGTGATCGGTGAAGATGAACGGGCCAGAACTCTCGCTGATGGGCAGAGCAGCGCCCTGCCACGGCATGGAGGTCAGGTCGGCGGAATCGGGGGTTGGCGTCGGAGTTGATTCCGGTGAGCGCACAGAGGTGACCGGGCTTGGTCCGGGAGCCGCCGCCACTGTTTCCGCGGGAGTAACCGGCGCGGGAACCGACAACCGGTAGGCCAGGCCCCCCAGCACGATCATCACCACGACTGCGATGAGGGCACCCGCCACCAGTTTCGGCACTTGTGGCCGTCCGCCGCCCCACCATGACGCTCGTGCCGGCCGGGGTGCACCCCACTCGTCGGAGTCACCGTCATCATCGGCGAACACTGCCCGGACATCCTGGGGGTCGGGGACGCGGTCGTCGGACTCCGGCCCCGGACCACTGCCCCAGGAATCGCCCCAGTCGTCACCCGGCTTGATGCGAACACTCATGCGCCTACCCCCGTTTCGGCGCAGAAACTGTCCATCGCCGAGGGCCGGGCCGCCGACATGGGGGGTCGAATCTCGTGACCTGTCTTACGCGGTCACGACAGGAGGTGATGCGAAGACCACGCGCGGTGGGGGGTCACGCGCGGGTGGGGGGTCACGCGCGGGTGGGAGTCAGGCCAAACCGTTGGCGACGAGCCACGACTGGGCCACGGTCGCTGGGTCCTGGCGTTCCCAGTCGACCGCGTAGTTCATCTGACGCAAGGCTTCCTGGGTGAGCTTTGCCGACACCGCGTTGAGGGTCTTGTTGATCGTGTCGTTGTCGGCCTTGGCGTTGACCACCGGGATGATGTTGTCGGATGCCTGCAGGTTCTTGTCGTCGGTCAAGATCACCAACCCGAACTGATCGAGTGCACCATCCGAGGTGAGTACCAGTCCAACGTCCACCATTCCCTGTTCCAGGGCTGACTTCGTCAACGGTCCACCGGCGTCCAGACTGACGAACTCGGAGACTTGGACTCCATAGGTGTCTTCGAGCCCGATCAAGCAGAACGGTCGGGCAGGGCACTCTGGTGGCCCCCCGACGCTGACCGGACTCTGCTGGGAGTACTCGCCGAGTTGGGTCAGGGTCGTCAGGTTGTGCTCCGCCGCGAACTCCTTGCGCACCGCAAAGGCGTTCTGATTGCGCGCGGGAGCGGGCTCGAGCACCACCAGGCCCACCTGATCGGCCAGCTTGCGCAGGTGTTTGACCGTGACATCGATGTTCGGCGAGGCCTGCGCCGGCGCATCCGGACCGTTGACCTGCTTGTTGAGGAACTCCGTGAGGGTGCCTGCATACTCCGGCACGACCTGGATCTCCCCTTGCTCTGCGGCCGGGATGACGATCTCGCGGTTGGTCAGGGTCTTGACCTCAGCGGATTCACCGGCCGCGTTGAGAGCTCCCGAATACACGTTGGCGACGATCTGGCTTTCACCGAAGTTGTAGGCCGCCACCTGCAAAGTCCCGGCGTCGCCCGCACCCGGCTCCGCGTCGGCACTGGGATCGGACGACTGCAGGCTGGAGCAGGCCGGCACGACCAGGACGGCCAGGACAGCGGCGGCCAACCGAACTGCACCTCTCACGTCTGACTCCCAGTTTGCGCATCGGACTTCTTCTTCGCACGCAGCGGCAACGGGGTGAGGTACTTCTGGATGACGGCCAACACGGCTTCGGTCCCCACGGACAGCACCGATACACAGATGACACCGGCGAACATCAGCGTGAGGTCTTGCAGGGCGAACCCGTCCACGACGTATCGACCCAGCCCGCCCCCACCGACGAGCGCGGCAAGTGTCGCGGTGGCCACTACCTGAACCGTCGTGGTGCGCAGTCCCGCCCCGATCAACGGAACGGCAGTGGGCAGTTCCACGCGCCCCAAGACCTGGCGATCTGTCATGCCCATGCCCGTGGCGCCGTCCACCATGGCTTCGTCCACGTCGCGCACACCGACGTAAGTGTTGGTGAGCAGTGGCGGGATCGCGAAGATCGCGAGCGCCAAGATCGCAGCCAAGTTGCCGACCCCGATGACATCCCAGGACGCGAAGATGATCAACAACGCGAACGTCGGGATCGCGCGGCCGATGGTGCCGAGATTGGTCACCAGGCCACCGAACCGGCCGAAGTGACCGATGATCATTCCGATCGGGAAGGCCAATGCGACCGCGATCACCATCGCGGCGGCGCTGATCCACAGTGTCTGCAGCGTGCGCACCGGGATGCCGTTGGGACCGCTCCAGTTGGCGGGGTCCGTGAACCATGCGATGAGTTCAGACACGATGCCTCACCTGCTCCCGCGGGTATGGGCCCATGGCGTCACGAGTCGTTCCACTCCCTGCAGCAGCAGGTCGAACAGCAGCGCCAGGATGACCGTGAGGATCGTCGCCGTCATGATCTCGGCGTGGTAGAAGTTGTTGATGAATCCGTTCAGGATCAGGGTGCCGTAGCCACCGAAACCCACGAGCGCGCCGATGGTGACCAGTCCGACGGTGGACACCGTGGCCAGCCTGATCCCGGCGATGATGGCGGGCAGGGCCAGCGGCACCTCCACCTGCCACAGGATCCGTCGGCGACTCATCCCCATACCTTGCGCGGAGTCCACCGCGGTCTCCGGCACACCTTCGAGGCCCACCAGGATGTTGCGCAGGATGATAAGTAGTGCGTAGAGCGCAAGCGCGATGATCACAGTCAACGCCGACAGCCCGAACACCGGCCACAGCGCGGTGATCATGGCGAGTGACGGGATCGTGTAGAGCACGCCGGTGAACACGAGTGTCGGAGTCTCGAGCGGTCGCCAGGTCCGAACCATGACCGCGAGCGGGACGGCCACGATGATGCTGAGTCCCATCGCGCACAGGGTCAACGCGACATGTTGCTGACCGGCTGCTACTAACTTGTCTACGTTGTTCTCAACGTACGTCCAGCTGAACCAGGGGTTCGGGGCGTCGCCGACCGCCGGGAGGGACATGCATGGACGCTACCGCTGAATCGATGATTCGTCTTGAGGGAGTGCAGAAACAGTACGGTGACGGCACCATCGCCGTTCAGGATCTGACTCTCGACGTCAAGGCCGGGGAAGTCTGCGTCCTGGTGGGGCCTTCGGGCTGCGGCAAGACCACCACGATGCGGATGATCAACCGCCTTGTCGAACCTACCAAGGGCACGGTGTCCGTCGACGGCAAGGACGTCATGGCCGGCGACCCGGTGGCGCTCAGACGCGGGATCGGCTACGTGATCCAGGCGGTCGGACTGTTCCCCCATCAGACGGTGCGCCGCAACGTGGGCACCGTGTGCCGCCTCTTGCAGTGGGACAAGGAGAAGATCGACCAGCGCGCCGACGAGATGCTGGAGTTGGTGGGCCTGGAGCCTGAACTCTACGGCTCCCGCTATCCCCATCAGTTGTCCGGTGGCCAGCGACAGCGGGTGGGGGTGGCGCGAGCGCTCGCCTCTCATCCCCCAGTACTGCTCATGGATGAGCCATTCGGCGCCATCGATCCTGTGGCCCGTGGCAACCTGCAAGAGGAGTTCTTGAAACTGCAACGCGAACTCGGCACCACCACCGTCATCGTCACGCATGACATCGACGAGGCAGTGCGACTCGGTGACCGGATCGCAGTCATGAAGCAGGGTGGATATCTGGAGCAGTACGACACTCCGGCGCGGGTGTTGGGCCACCCCGCCTCGGACTTCGTCGCCGAGTTCGTCGGTTCGGATCGGCTGCTGAAACTCATGGCGGTGATGGATGTCGAAAGTGCCCACCTCGACCCCGTGGTCGTTGGCACCGAGTCTCTGCCGACAATCCCTGTGACTGCGACCCTGCGCGAGGCATCAGTGGCGATCTTGGATGCGCCGGCGGGCCGCGTGGCCGTGACCGGTGCGGACGGCGCAGCGCTCGGAACTCTGACTTTCGACGGAGTGCGCCAGATCCTCGCCGCCAACAGCAACGTCGCGGACTAGATCGGGATCCTGGTCAGGCGCGGCGTTTGCCCAGGTCAGATGAGTGCTTGACGGCTCAGATCAGCCCGTGCCGTGCTGGGTGAGGTACTCCTCAAATCGGGCTCGGAACAGCGGTTCGAGTTCCCCCACATGACCGGTGCCGAACATCTCGCGGGCCGCGTCGACCATCTCGAT
>WBZT01000231.1_pt1 | contig 46952 bp, 44 predicted proteins | sample 5204241 | NCBI WGS metagenome assembly WBZT01 (sample SAMN12344358, study PRJNA552823) | activated sludge metagenome | biome: Activated sludge suspended growth; feature: Nitrification reactor; material: Wastewater; isolation source: activated sludge from nitrification reactor of wastewater... | reverse complement strand
GGGATGATCTTCTCGGTGAGTCCGCCCATGGTTTCCAGGCCCAGGGACAGGGGCACCACGTCCAGCAACAGCCAGTCGTCGCCGCTCTTGTTGCCGGCCAGCACGTTGGCCTGGATGGCGGCGCCCTGGGCCACCACCTTGTCCGGGTCCAGGTTGGTGAGCGGGGTCTGGCCGAAGAACTCGCCCACCGCGGCCTGGATGCGCGGCACCCGGGTGGAACCGCCCACCATGACCACGCCTTTCACTTCCGAGGCGTCCAGGCCGGCGTCGCGCAGGGCCTTGCGGCAGGGCGTCAGGGTCTTGTTGACCAGGCTGGCGGTCATCTCGTTGAAGCCGTCCTCGCTCAGGCTCAGGTCCACCACCTCGCCGCTGGTGAGCACGGCGGTGATCTTGGCCTGGGCGTGCTCGGACAGGGTTTCCTTGGCTTCCCGGGCGCGGGCCATGAGCAGGGTCTTGTCGTGGTCGTCGATGGCGTGCAGTCCGGCCTTCTCCAGGATCCAGCAATAGATCCGGCGGTCGAAATCGTCGCCGCCCAGGGCGGAATCGCCGTTGGTGGCCAGGACCTCGAACACGCCCTTGGTGAGCTTGAGGATGGAGATGTCGAAGGTGCCGCCGCCCAGGTCGTAGACCGCGTAGATGCCCTCGGAGGCGTTGTCCAGGCCGTAGGCGATGGCGGCGGCGGTGGGCTCGTTGAGCAGGCGCAGGACGTTGAGCCCGGCGACCTTGGCGGCGTCCTTGGTGGCCTGGCGCTGGGCATCGTCGAAGTAGGCCGGCACCGTGATCACGGCGCCCACCAGATCGCCGCCCAGGGAGGCCTCGGCGCGGGCCTTGAGGGTCTTCAGGATCTCGGCGGAAACCTCCACCGGGCTCTTCACCCCCGCCACCGTCTTGATCTGCACCATGCCGGGGGCGTCGACGAACTGGTAGGGCATGGTGGCCGCGTCCGGGATGTCCTTGATGCCCCGCCCCATGAAGCGCTTGGCGGAAATGATGGTGTTGTGGGGGTCGTCGGCGGCCTGGGCCTGGGCGGCGATGCCCACGGTGGTGCTCCCGTCCTTGTGAAACCGCACCACGGACGGCAGCAGGCCGTGGCCGTGGGCGTCGTTGAGCACCACGGCGACGCCGTTGCGCACGGTGGCGACCAGGGAATTGGTGGTGCCCAGGTCGATGCCCACCGCCAGCCGGTGCTGGTGCGGCGCGGTGGACAGGCCGGGTTCGGAAATTTGCAGAAGGGCCATGGTTTATCGGGTGAAGGGTGAAGGCTAAAGGGGGAAGGGTGGGAAGCGGTTGTGGGAGGCGGTTTTACCCTTCCCCCTTCACCCTTCCCCCTTCACTCACAGATCCTCATACGCGGCGCCCACCTCTTCCAGGAGCTTGTCCATGAAGCGAAGCTTGCGCAGGGTATCACCAGCTCGGGCGTAGGCGCGCTGTTCGTCCAGCAAGACGCCCAACTCCTCGCGCATGCCCCGAGCCTGGTCTTGCAGGCTTTTTTCCAGGGAGCGCAATGTCTTCTCATCCTTGCCGGCCCGCGCCTCTTCCAGAACCTCGCGCCATTCCATCTGCTGCATCAGGAAATCGGCCGGCATGGATGTGTTGTTCGCATCCATGGCATCCACGCCGTTGAGCGCCAGCAGGTAGCGCGCCCGCTCGAACGGCTTCTTCAGGGTCTGGTAGGCCTCGTTGACCCTGGTGGTCCACTGCATGGCCAGGCGCTGTTCCGCTTCGCCGGCGTGGGCGAACCTGTCCGGGTGGATTTCCGCCTGGATGTCCCGGTAGGCCTGGTCCAGCCGCGCCGTATCCAGGGCAAATGTCTGGGTCAGGCCGAACAGGTCGAAGTGGTTGCGGGTGAAATCGAGAGACATGCTGGTAAAGGGGGAAGGGTGAAGGGGGAAGGGTAGGCTTGGCGAGCTTTTCACCCTTTACCCTTTGCCCTTCCCCCTTCACCGATTCAGACGTTGAACGATTCCCCGCAGCCGCAGGCCGACTTGACGTTGGGGTTGTGGAACTTGAAGCCTTCGTTGAGGCCTTCGCGCACGTAGTCCAGCTCGGTGCCAGCCAGATACGAGAGGCTCTTGGGGTCCACGTAGACGCTAACGCCGTGGCACTCGAACTTCGCGTCCTCCGGGTCTTCCATATCGACGAACTCCAGCTTGTAGGCCATGCCGGAACAGCCGGAGGTGCGCACGCCCAGCTTGATGCCCAGGCCCTTGCCACGCTTGGCGAGGAAGGTCCTGATATGGTTCGCGGCGCGCTCGGAAAGGGTGACCGAACCGCTGGCGGGGCCAATGTCCAGTTGGGTCAGGTCCGAGGGCATCCCCTCGGGGACGGCGCAGGTGGCGGCTCCCATATCAGGCCTCCCGCCGGGCGGCCCCAAGGGAGGCCTGAGCCCCCTCGGGGGGCAGTGAACGAAGTAAGCGTGGGGGCTGTTTCATCTCAGTGCTCCTTGGGCGGGTTGCAGGCGGTGTATTCGGCGCTGCCGCCGACATTGCCGTGCTTCTGCTTGTAGTCGGCGACGGCGGCCTTGATGGCGTCCTCGGCCAGGATCGAACAATGGATCTTCACCGGCGGCAGGGCCAGTTCCTCGGCGATCTGCGTGTTCTTCAGGTTCATCGCCTCGTCCAGGCTCTTGCCCTTGACCCACTCGGTCACCAGGGAAGACGAGGCGATGGCGGAACCGCAGCCGTAGGTCTTGAACTTGGCGTCCTCGATGATGCCCTGCTCGTTGACCCGGATCTGCAACTTCATCACGTCGCCGCAGGCCGGCGCGCCCACCATGCCGGTGCCGACGCCCGCGTCGTCCTTGGCAAAGGACCCCACGTTGCGGGGATTTTCGTAGTGGTCCAGGACTTTCGTGCTGTATGACATTTTTTGCTCCTAACGTCACGAGTTAAGGGGGAAGGGTCAAGGGTGAAAACCCTTTACCCTTGAGCGCGTAGCGCGGTCCCTTCCCCCTTTACCGATTTCAATGGGCCGCCCACTGCACCGTGTCGAGGTCGATGCCGTCCTTGTACATCTCCCACAGGGGGGACATGTCGCGCAACTTGCCGATCTTCTCGTGCAGCAGCTTGACGGTGTAGTCGATCTCTTCCTCGGTGGTGAAGCGGCCGATGGTGAAGCGAATGGAACTGTGGGCCAGTTCGTCGTTGCGGCCCAGGGCCTTGAGCACGTAGGAAGGCTCCAGGCTGGCGGAGGTGCAGGCGGAACCGGAGGACACGGCCAGGTCCTTGATGGCCATGATCAGGCTCTCGCCCTCGACGAAGTTGAAGCTGACGTTGAGGTTGCCGGCGATGCGCCGCTCGAAGTCGCCGTTCAGGTGCACTTCCTCGATGTCCTGCAGGCCTTTCCAGAGCTTGTCGCGCAGGGAGCGGATGCGCTCGGTCTCGGCCCCCATCTCCAGCCTGGCGATGCGGAAGGCTTCGCCCATGCCGACGATCTGGTGGGTGGCCAGGGTGCCGGAGCGCATGCCCCGCTCGTGGCCGCCGCCGTGCATCTGGGCTTCCAGGCGCACCCGCGGCTTGCGCCGCACGTACAGGGCGCCGATGCCCTTGGGGCCGTAGGTCTTGTGGGCGGAGAAGGACATCAGGTCCACCTTGAGCCTGGACAGGTCGATCTCCACCTTGCCCGTGGCCTGGGCCGCGTCCACGTGCAACAGCACGCCCCTGGACCGGCACAGTTCGCCGATGGCCGGGATATCCTGGATCACGCCGATCTCGTTGTTCACGAACATGACGGAAACCAGGATGGTGTCCGGGCGCATGGCCGCCTTCAGTTCCTCCAGGTCGATGAGGCCGTTGGGCTGGACGCCCAAGTAGGTCACCTCGAAGCCTTCCCGCTCCAGTTCCCGGCAGGTATCCAGCACCGCCTTGTGCTCGGTCTTGACCGTGATCAGGTGCTTGCCCTTGCCTTGATAGAAGTGGGCCACGCCCTTGATGGCCAGGTTGTTGGATTCGGTGGCGCCGGAGGTCCAGACGATTTCCTTGGGATCGGCGTTGACCAGGGCGGCCACGTGGCCGCGCGCCTCTTCGACCGCCTTGTCCGCGTCCCAGCCGAACACGTGGGAACGGGAAGCCGGGTTGCCGAACATCTCGGTCAGGTAGGGAATCATCTTCGCGGCCACGCGCGGGTCCACCGGGGTGGTGGCCGAGTAGTCCAGGTAAATCGGGGTCTTGACCATCATCTTGCTCCGTCAGCCGTGGGCGATTACGTCAAAGCGCGTCAAAGCACGGCCTTGAGTTCGGCGGAACCCAGCACGCGCCGGGTTTCGTGCTTGTGGCCGACGCTGGCATCGGCCGGTTTGTCGAGTTGCTGCCGCACCAGGTCCTCCAGGTGCACGGAATCCAGGTAGTCGTAGATGCGGGCGTTCAGGCTCATCCACAGTTCGTGGGTCATGCACTCCCGATCGTCGTGGCAATTGCCCAGGCCGCCGCACTGGGTGGCGTCGATGGGCTCATCCACGGCGCGGATGATGTCCGCCACGGAAATCTGGTTCATGGGCCGGGCCAGGGTGTAGCCGCCGCCGGGGCCGCGCACGCTGTCGACGATGCCCTGCCGGCGCAGGCGTCCGAACAGCTGCTCCAGGTAGGACAATGAAATCCGCTGCCGGTCGCTGATGCCGGCCAGGGTGACGGGACCGCGCTGGTGGCGCATGCCCAGGTCGATCATCGCCGTTACCGCAAATCGTCCTTTGGTGGTCAGCCGCATGATGTGCCTCGCTTTTCAAATGGGGTTGCCGTCACTCTACTAATCCTGATTATTTTGGTCAACTATTCATTTCTCATGACCGTCAATCCACCAGTTTGTTCAACGAGGCGGCATCGAAATGATCGTCGGACTTGGGGATTTCGGGCTGCCCGCCCAGGCGCTTGAGCTCGGCCACGATCCATTCGATGCGCTGGTCGGTATTGGCGGAGTGGTCGATGAGGCCGTGGATGGCCTTGACCATGGGGTCATTCATGTCGGCGCCCACGCCGTAGGCGGAGAAGCCCAGCTTGTTGGCCGCCTCCTCCCGGGCCCGATGCTGCTCCTCATCGAGGATGCGGGCCGGGATGCCGATGGCCGTGGCGCCGGCCGGCACGTCCTTGACCACCACCGCGTTGGAGCCCACCTTGGCGCCCGCGCCCAGGGTGATGGGCCCCAGGATCTTGGCGCCGGCGCCGACGATGACGCCCGCCTCCAGGGTGGGGTGGCGCTTGCCTTTCTGCCAGGAAGTGCCGCCCAGGGTGACGCCGTGGTACAGGGTGCAGTCGTCGCCGATCTCCGCGGTCTCGCCCACCACCACGCCCATGCCGTGGTCGATGAACACCCGGCGGCCCAGCTTCGCGCCGGGATGGATCTCGATGCCCGTCATCCAGCGGGCCAGGGTGCTGGACAGACGGGCCAGCCATTTCAGGTCCAGGTTCCACAGGCCGTGGGAAAAGCGGTGCCAGAGGATGGCGTGCAGGCCGGGATAGGTGGTCAGCACCTCGAAGAAGGTGCGCGCCGCCGGGTCCCGGTCGAACACGATGCGGATGTCTTCCCGCAGTCTGGCGAACATTGGAATATTAAGAAGTAATTAATCGGACAGCGAAGTATGCAATTCCCGACCAGTCTGGTCAATTTCTACGGCCGGGATTCGGACTTTTCATCGCCGCGATGATGCCCCGCCAGATCGCCACTTCCTCCTTCTCCAGGCCGGCCTTGGCGAAGAAACGGCGCAGGCGCGGCATCAGGCGCCTGGGGTTGGCGGGATCGTGGAAGCCGACTTCCACCAGCGCCTTTTCCAGTTCGGCCAGCAGGCCTTCCTGGGCGGCGTGGGAGGCAAGCTCGAATTGGGGCAGGGGCAGCACCGCGTCTTCCAGGGTGGCGCGCAGTTCATAGGCCAGCACCTGCACGGCGGCGCCCAGATTGAGGGAAGCGTAGTCGGGATTGGCGGGGATGTTGATGAGCCAGCGGCACTTCATGAGTTGCTCGTTGGACAACCCGAAGGTCTCCGAGCCGAACACCACCGCCACGGGCCCGCCTTGGGCCAGCCCGAGGATTTCCGGCGCGGCCTGGCGCGGCGTGAAGGCGGGATGGGGCAGGTCGCGCCGGCGCGAGGTGCAGGCGGCGGCCAGCACGATGTCGGCCAGGGCGGCGTCCAGGGAAGCGAAGACCCGCGCCGATTCCAGCACGTCCGCCGCGCCGGAGGCGCGGGCGCGGGCCTCGTCGTCGATGGCGCATTGGGGATTGACCAGGGCCAGATCCGACAGCCCCATGACCTTCATGGCCCGGGCCACGGCGCCCAGGTTGCCGGGATGGCTGGTTTCCACCAGCACGATACGGACTTTCGGGAGTGGGGAGACGGCGTTCAAGGTAAAATCCGGCCTGAATTCAATGCTCTTTGGACAATCATGCACCCGATGCTCAACACGGCGGTGAAGGCCGCCCGCGCCGCAGGCAAGGTCATCAACTACGGCAGCCAGAACCTGGACCGCCTCACGGTACACAGCAAGCGCGACAACGACTACGTCAGCGAAATCGACCACAAGGCCGAGCAGGCCATCATCGACACCCTGCTGGAGGCCTACCCGAAGCATGCGATTCTAGCCGAGGAGTCCGGCGTCTCCGGCGAATCGGAATACCAGTGGGTGATCGACCCCCTGGACGGCACCACCAACTTCCTGCACGGCTTTCCCCAGTACGCCGTGTCCATCGCCCTGCTGCATCGGGGGCAACTGTCCCAGGCCGTGATCTACGATCCGGTGCGCAACGACCTCTACACCGCCAGCCGGGGCCGGGGCGCCTTCCTCAACGAGCGCCGCATCCGGGTCTCCAGGCGCGACAAGCTGCAGGACGCCCTCATCGGCACCGGCTTCCCCTACCGCGACTTCACCCACCTGGACGCCTACACCGCCATGTTCCGCGACCTGGTGCGGAAGACCTCCGGCCTGCGCCGTCCGGGTTCCGCCGCCCTGGACCTGGCCTGGGTCGCCGCCGGCCACACCGACGGCTTCTTCGAGATCGGCCTGAATCCCTGGGACATCGCCGCCGGCTGCCTGCTGATCCTGGAGGCGGGCGGCCTGGTCAGCGACTTCGCCGGCGAGGAGAACTACCTGGCCTCGGGCAACGTGGTGGCGGGCAATCCCAAGGTGTTCGTGCAGCTGCTGCAGACCATCGCGCCCCACGTGACGACCGCCCTGAAAGCCTGAGCCCGATCCCGCGCGGCCGCCGGAAAAAGCATGCCGGACACGACCCGCACCGCCCTGGAACTCCTCGCCCCGGCCCGGACCGCCGACATCGGCCGGGAGGCCATCCTGCACGGGGCGGACGCGGTGTACATCGGCGGGCCGGAGTTCGGGGCGCGGCACAACGCGGGCAATTCGGTCAGCGACATCGCCGGGCTGGCGGCCTTCGCCCACCGCTACCACGCCCGCATCTACGCGACGCTGAACACCATCCTGCACGACGCCGAACTGGAACCGGCGCGCCAGCTGATCCACCAGCTCTACGACGCCGGCGTGGACGCCCTCATCGTCCAGGACATGGGCCTGCTGGAACTGGACCTGCCGCCCATCGACCTGCACGCCTCCACCCAGTGCGACATCCGCAGCCCGGAGAAAGCCCGCTTCCTGGCCGACGCGGGCTTTTCCCAACTCGTGCTGGCGCGGGAACTGTCCATCCCGGAAATCACGCAAATTCGCGCCGCCCTGCCTGACGACACCATCATCGAGTACTTCGTCCACGGCGCCCTGTGCGTGGCCTTCTCCGGCCAGTGCTACATCAGCCACGCCCACACCGGCCGCAGCGCCAACCGGGGCGACTGCTCCCAGGCCTGCCGCCTGCCCTACACCCTGAAGGACGACCAGGGCCGGGTGGTGGCCTTCGACAAGCACCTGCTGTCGGTGAAGGACAACAACCAGAGCGCCAACCTGGCCGCCCTCATCGACGCCGGCGTGGGCAGCTTCAAGATCGAGGGCCGCTACAAGGACGCGGGCTACGTCAAGAACATCACCGGCCACTACCGGCAGTTGCTGGACGAGATTCTTGAGCAACGGCCGGCTCATTTGCCAACCCTCGCCCGTGCCTCCAGCGGCCGCACCCGCCTCCTGTTCACGCCCGATCCGGACAAGACCTTCCACCGCGGTTCCACCGACTACTTTGCCCAGGGCCGCAAGGCCGACATCGGCGCCTTCGACACCCCCGCCTTCGTCGGCCTGCCCCTGGGCACGGTCAGCAAGGTCGGTGCGGACTGGTTCGAACTGGAAACGGACCAGGCCATGGCCAACGGCGACGGCCTCACCTACCTGAACAAGCGGGATATCGTCGGCTTGCAGGCGAACGTGGTGGAAAAGGTGACAACGTCTCCTTCCCCAGCGTCATCCCGGCGCAAGCCGGGATCCAGGGAGTCGGCGTCGCAACTGGATTCCGGCTTGCGCCGGAATGACGACCTGATGATTTGGCGCATCTTCCCCAACGAACCCATCGCCACCCTCCCCGGCCTGAAACCCGGCACCGCCGTCAGCCGCAACCGGGACCACGCCTGGGAACAGGCCCTGGGCAGGAAGTCCGCCGAACGGCGCATCGCCCTGGGCGCCGAATTCCGGGAAACGGGTACCGGCTACGCCCTGGACCTGACCGATGAGGACGGCATCCGGGCCACGGCGGAAGTCGCCTTCGACAGGCAGCCGGCAAGGGAATCGGCCCAGGCGGAAGCCGCCCTGCGGCAACAACTGGACCGCTTCGGCAATACCGACTTCACCCTGAATGGCATCACCGTGGCCTGGACCCGGCCCGGATTCGTGCCCGCCTCCCTGGCCAACAAGCTGCGCCGGGAAGCCTCGGAGAAGCTGGAGGCCGCCCGCCTCGCCGCCCACGTCCGCCCGCCGCGCAAGGCCGCCGTCGAGCCCCCCGTCCCCTACCCCGAAGACACCCTCAGCTATCTCGCCAACGTCTACAACCAGGCCGCCCGGACCTTCTACGCGAAACATGGGGTGAAGCTCATCGCCGCCGCCTACGAGGCCCACCAGGAACCCGGCGAGGTGTCATTGATGATCACCAAGCACTGCCTGCGCTATTCCTTCAGCCTGTGCCCCAAGCAGGCCAAGGGCGTCACCGGCGTGCAAGGCCAGGTGCGGGCCGAGCCCATGGTGCTGGTGAACGGGGACGAGAAACTCACCCTGAAATTCGACTGCCGGGCCTGCGAGATGCACGTCATGGGGAAGATGAAGAAGCACATCCTGAAGCGCCCGCCGCCGTCGGTGGCGACAATCACGTTCCAGAGAGCATGGCCGACATCGAAAGCGTGACGGGTTTCAGGCCACGGGTTTCAGGCCGGGAGTTTCAGCCCGACCACACCGGCTAGCGGGAAATCCCCGGCATGAGGTTCGGGCGCCCGCGAAAAGGGGCCGACACCAAGCCCCACAGGCCAAAGATACGGCCTCTCACCTTCACTTGGGTACTCGGGTAGCGCGCTGCAAACGGGCTTCCTCGTGGGCATGGTCGCGATTCCACAACTGGAAGAGCGGGTACCGCAGGTACGCCTTGTCGGCCACGTAGCGCAGCACGTTCGCCAGCCGGAAAAACTGCACCACCGAATCGACGCGAAAGACTTCCTTGCCGCGTTCGTCGAACATGAGCAGCGTCGGCGCATAGAACAAGCCGAGTTGGCGCGCCCACTTGCGCGGTGTCATGCGTTTGCCGTCCGGTGTCAGCACCGGCGTCGAGTCATCCCAGACGTTGAGCTGCACCACCTCGAAGGCCTGCAGGCGCTCGCGTACGAGGGGGTTCTGGAGCGGCTCCGAATGCAGAACGTCGCAGGCGTGGCAGCGGGGCTGTTCGAAGATCACCAGCAGTGGCATGTGGGCCGCGAAGCGGCTGCGGTCGAGGGCATAGGGCGGCGGGCTGAATATTGGGTCGGGGTGCAGCGTTTCATCGGCGAACAGGGGGGGCGGGTCCGCGTGTTCCAGGTACTCGCCGAAACGCTTGGTCTTGTAGTGCCCATCGGCGACATATTCGAGGGCCGCGCGCATCTTGTAGGGAGAGTGGTAGCCCACCAGTTTCAGCGCCAGTTTGCGCCCCTTGACATAGAACAACAGCGTCGGCGTGAGTTGCGCCTTCTGGGCGATCGCGAATTCGTTGATCGGCCTGGTCTTGCCATCCATGCCGGTGATTTTCTCGATGCTGTGAGAGTTCAGCCCAACCACGTCGAAGTGCGAGCGCAGGTAACGCACCAGATCGCCCTTGGACAGGTTGTCTCTCATGAGCGCCTGGCAGTACGCGCATTGCTTCTGGCCGAAATAGACGATCAGCCCCTGCTTCCCGGAGGAGAGCGCGTCATCGAGATCCTCGGGCAGATTGTAGAAACTGGCCTTGAACCAGTCCGGATGCTCGTCCTGGTAGTCGGTCGGGAGATCAACGAAGGAATACGCGTCCTCGGCGGGCATCGCGGCAATGGCGGTGCGCGAACACAACAGCGCGGCGAGTACCACCAAGGCGGTGCGTAGGTGTAGACCGAGTGCTTGCATTGCGGTGTCGAGGCGAGTGAAGTGGCGAACAAGAATACGTGCGCCGCGGTGGCATGCAATAGTGCAACACACCTACCACGGGCCAAGACGGTACGGGCGGACATTCCAAATTGACCGCCGGCCCGGGCGCAACGCACGCTATGAACACTCCCCTGGATGTCGGCCCGAGCGGATGCGGTCGGCGGGTGTCTTCCTAAGGCTTCTTCGCTGGCCCTTTGCCCTCGCGCAGGTGGCGTGGCATGCGCTTCTGTTCCCGCTCGGCGCTGCGCGCCTGGCGCGGGGTCTCGGTCTTGACCTCGCGGCCGTCGAAGGGGTTGTAGTTGGCCTTGAAGTCCACGCGCAGGGGCGTGCCCTGGAGATTGAAGGCGGTGCGGAAGACGTTTTCCAGATAGCGCTTGTAGGCGTCGGGCATGCCTTCCAGGTGGTTGCCGTGCACCACGATGATGGGCGGGTTGTTGCCGCCCTGGTGGGCGTACTTGGGCTTGGGCCGGAAGTTGCCGGCCCGGGGCGGCTGGTGCTGGGCCACGGCGTCCTGCAGCACGCGGGTGAGGCGCGGGGTGGACAGCTTGGCCATGGCGGCGGCGTAGGCCTCGTCCACGGATTTCAGCACGCCGCCCACGCCGGTGCCCTTCAGCGCCGAGATGAAGTGGAAGCGGGCGAAGGTGAGGAAATCCATCTTGCGGTCCAGTTCCCGCTTGATCTGTTCGCGCTGGTAGTCGTCCAGGCCGTCCCACTTGTTGATGGCCACCACCAGGGCGCGGCCGGCTTCCAGGATGAAGCCGGCCAGGTGGGCGTCCTGGTCGGAGATTTCCTGGCGGGCGTCCAGCACCAGGACCACCACGTTGGCGTCCTCGATGGCCTGCAGGGTCTTGATGACGGAGAACTTCTCGATTGCTTCCGTGACCCGGCCCTTGCGCCGCACGCCGGCGGTGTCGATGAGGGTGTAGGGCTTGCCGCCCCGCTCGAAGTCCACGTGGATGGAATCCCGCGTGGTGCCGGGCTGGTCGAAGGCGATGACCCGCTCCTCGCCGACGAAGGTGTTCACCAGGGTGGACTTGCCCACGTTGGGGCGGCCGACGATGGCGATCTTGGGATGGTCGTCGGCGCGGGCCTCCTCGGGCTCCGGCTCGAAGGGCTCCATCACCAGTTCGATGAGTTCCCGCACGCCCTCGCCGTGGGCGCCAGACACGGCCACCGGCTGGCCCAGACCCAGTTCGTGGAATTCGGCGGTGACCACGCCGGCGTTCATGCCTTCGGTCTTGTTCACCGCCACCAGCACGGGACGGCCGGTGCGGCGCAGCTTCTCGGCGATGATCCTGTCCTGGGGCGTGACGCCCGCGCGACCGTCCACCAGGAAGATGACCGCGTCGCCTTCCGCCACGGCCTGCAGGGTCTGCCTGGCCATCTCGGCCAGGATGCCGCTGTCCACCACCGGCTCGAAACCACCGGTATCCACCACCAGGAAGGGCTTGGAGCCCATGCGGCCGTGGCCGTAATGGCGGTCCCGGGTCAGGCCGGGCAGGTCATGGACGAGGGCGTCCCGGCTCTTGGTGAGGCGGTTGAACAGGGTGGACTTGCCGACGTTGGGCCGGCCGACCAGGACGATGGTGGGCTTCATGGCTGTGAAGGGTAAAGGGGGAAGGGGGAAGGGTCACCAGCGCAGTCCCCCCACCCTTCACCCTTCACCCTTCCCCCTTCACTGAATCTTGAGCGCATACACCCCGCCATCGGCGGTCTGCGCCACCAGGCCGGATTTCAGGCGCAGCATGACGCCGCGGATGGCGCTGCCATCGGTGGCGGCGCGGGCGGCGAAGGCGCCGTCGTCGGCATTGATCAGGTGGACATGACCCTGGTAGTCGCCCACCGCCACATAGCGATCGGCGACAGCCACCGGGCTGGAGAGCTTGCGGTCCCGCAGCTTGTCCTGCTTCCAGGGGTTGGTCCCGCGGGCCTTGTCGAAGGCGGACACGATATCGCGCTCGTCGGCCGCATACACCAGGCGCTGGTCCATATCCACGCCGCCCAGGCCGGAGAATTCCCGGGTCCAGACGGCATTGCCGGAGGTCCGGTCGAAGCAGCCGACGCGGCCCTGGAAGGCGGCGGCGCAGATCAGGCGATCATCCAGGGCCAGGGTGCCGGCGACGTCGGCGATGCGTTCCAGTTCCGTGGCGCCGCGCGGCAAGGCCACGTTGACTTCCCACTGGGGCGCGCCGTTGTTCATGGCCAGGGCGCTGAGCTTGCCGCCGGCATGGCCGGCGTAGACCGCGTTCGAGCCCATCGCCAGATGGCTTTGCTCGCGCAAGGTCAGGGTCGGCAGGGCGCGGCTGTAGGTCCAGCGCGGCTTGCCGGTCGTGGCCTCCAGCAGGGTGATGCGGCCGTCGTTGGAGCGCGCGGCCACCACGCCGTCGGCGACTTCCGGCGGCACCAGCAGTTCGCCGGACAGCTTGGCGGTCCAGGCGGGGGAGCCGTCGGGGGTCTTGAAGGCCAGCAATTCACCCTTGGGGGTGCCCACCAGGACGAGGCCATCGCCGACACCGACGCCGGCGGAAATCGCCTTGCCGGCATCGACGCGCCAGACTTCCCGGCCGCTTGGGAGATCCAGCTTGACCACCCGTCCGTCGCCGCCGGCGGCGTAAACGGCCTGGCCGTCCGTGGCCGGCGAGAAAACATGGGTACCGGCGGCGCCGACCCGGGCATCCCAGGCCCGGACCAGGCCGGCGCTGGACTTGAAATCCACCAGTTCGGCGGGCTTGATGACCGGCGCGCCCGACCCGAACCAGCCGCTGAACCAGGAACAACCTGACAGGGAAAAGGCCAGGACCGCGATCAGGACGCCGCCGCGCGGCATGGCCCGAGACAGGGGTTTTGCCATCTCAGCCTCCCAGGCCGTCCAGGCGAATTTCCACCAGGGGCTTGATGGGGCTCTTGTCACCCAGCTTTTCCAGGGCCAGCTTGTAGGCTTCCCGGGCGTCGGCGACCTTGCCCTGGTCCGCCAGGATATCGCCCTTGAGCTGGGCGGCCAGGCCCTGGAACGCCGGCTCGAAGGGGGCCTCCAGCTGTTTCAGCGCGCCGGGAAGGTCCTTCTGCTCGAACAGCAGGCCGGCAAGGCGCAGCCTGGCCATCTGGCGCACGCCGTCATCCCGGGCATGTTCCAGCGCGTATTCGTACTGGGCCCGGGCGCTCTTGATGTCGCCGGTTTCGTAGTTGATGTGGCCGGCCAGCCAGGCGGCGGGCGCGGCGTAGGCGCTGCGGCTGTGGTTCTCCATGATGCGGCCGGCGGCATCCTTGGCGGTCTTGAGGTCGTTGAGCCCGGCGGCCTGCACCGCCTGGTCGAACAGCATGGAGGCCTCCGCCGCCTGGTTGCGCTGCCAGGTTTCCCAGGCACGCCAGCCGGCCACGGCCAGCAGGAAGATCGTCACCCCCCATATCACCTTGTTGCCGTGCTGCTTCCACCAGACTTTCGCTTCGTCCAGCTGTTCCTGTTCTTCGAGATCGAGTGCCATGCATTGCTCCGTTAAGGCGTGATCGGTGAATGGTGATTAGTGCATAAAACCGTCACCAACCAATCACCATTCACCATTCACCATTCACCATTCACCATTCACCATTCACCATTCACCATTCACCATTCACCATTCGAACCGCGTCCGCCGGCGCCACCCGGCGCTGCTCGCCTTCGCCCCGCAGGGGCTTGATCGCCAGTTCCCCGGCCGCCGCCTCGTCGTCGCCGATGATGGCGGCGAAGCGGGCCAGGCTGGCGTCGGCCTTCTTCATCTGGGACTTGAAACTGCCGCCGCCACCATGCAGCACCACGTCCAGGCCCGCGTCCCGCAGCCGCTCGGCGGCTTGCAGGGCGAAACGGCCGGCGGCCTCGCCGACGTTGACGATGTAGACGTCCGGGGCGTCGGGCGCGGGCGTGAGACCCAGCTCGGCCATCATCACCAGCAGGCGCTCCACGCCCATGGCGAAGCCGCAGGCGGGGGCCGGCTTGCCGCCCATCTGGGCCACCAGGCCGTCGTAGCGTCCGCCGGCGCACACCGTGCCCTGGGCGCCCAGCTTGTCGGTGACCCATTCGAACACGGTGTGGTTGTAGTAATCCAGGCCGCGCACCAGGCGGGGATTCACGGTGTAGCCGATGCCGGCGTCGTCCAGGCCCCGCTTCACCGCCGCGAAGTGGGCCAGGGCGGCCTCGTCCAGCTCGTCCATGAGCTTGGGCGCGGCTTCCACCAGGGCCTGCATGGCCGGGTTCTTGGTGTCCAGGATGCGCAGGGGATTGCTGTGCAGGCGACGCCTGGCGTCCTCGTCCAGCTGGTCCTGCCGGGCCTCGAAATAGGCGATGAGCTTTTGCCGGTGGCTGGCCCGGGCCTCGGCGCCGCCCAGGGTGTTGATCTCCAGGCGGATGTGCCCGGCCATGCCCAGCAGCTTCCAAAGCCGGGCGGACATGAGCAGGTGTTCGATGTCCAGGTCCGGCCCGGCGAAGCCCAGGGCCTCGATGCCCACCTGGTGGAACTGGCGGTAGCGGCCCTTCTGGGGACGCTCGTGGCGGAACATGGGGCCGGCGTACCAGAGCCGCTTGCCGCCGTCGAACAGCAGGTTGTGCTCGATGGCGGCGCGCACGCAGGAGGCGGTGCCTTCCGGGCGCAGGGTCAGGGATTCGCCGTTGAGCTCGTCGACGAAGGTGTACATCTCCTTCTCGACGATGTCGGTCACCTCGCCGATGGCCCGCTTGAACAGGCCGGTGTGCTCCAGGATGGGCGTGCGCATCTCTCGGTAGCCGTAGCTTTTCAGCCAGGCCCGGACGATGGACTCGAAATGCGTCCACAGCGGCGCGTCGGCCGGCAGCAGGTCGTTCATGCCGCGCACGGCGCGGAGGGCGTTGCTCATATTGGGTAAAGGGTAAAGGGTAAAGGGTGAAGGGTGAAGGGTGAAGGGTGGGGGGCGGCAGGTGCCTTTACCCTTCCCCCTTTACCCTTCCCCCTTCACTCACTCCGTAAGTTCGTTGCACATAGTCCTCGACGATGGCCTGGAAGTCCTCGGCGATCCTGTCGCCCTTGAGGGTGACGGTCTTCTCGCCGTCCACGTAGACCGGGGCCACCGGGGTTTCGTTGGTGCCGGGCAGGGAAATGCCCACGTTGGCGTGCTTGCTCTCGCCCGGGCCGTTCACCACGCAGCCCATGACGGCCACGTTCATGGTTTCCACGCCGGGATACTGGCCGCGCCAGATGGGCATCTGGGTGCGCAGCCAGTTCTGGATGCTCTGGGCCAGTTCCTGGAACACCGTGCTGGTGGTGCGGCCGCAACCGGGGCAGGCGGTGACCAGGGGGGTGAAGGAGCGGATGCCCAGGGTTTGCAGGATTTCCTGGGCCACCTGGACTTCGACCGTGCGGGATTCGCCGGGCGCGGGGGTGAGGGAGACACGGATGGTGTCGCCGATGCCCTCCTGGAGCAGGATGGCCAGGGCGGCCGTGGAGGCGACGATGCCCTTGCTGCCCATGCCGGCCTCGGTCAGGCCCAGGTGCAGGGCGTAGTCGCTGCGGGCGGCCAGGTCGCGGTAGACCTTGACCAGGTCCTGCACGCCGGAGAGCTTGCAGGACAGGATGATCTTGTCGCCGGCCAGGCCCAGTTCCTCGGCCCGTTTCGCGGAATCCAGGGCGGAGGTGATGAGGGCGTTGCGCATCACCTCCTCGGGCTCGTGAGGCATGGACCGCTTGGCGTTCTCGTCCATCATGCGCGCCAGCAGTTCCTGGTCCAGGCTGCCCCAGTTGACGCCGATGCGCACCGCTTTTCCGTATCTCGCGGCGGCCTCGATCAGGGTGGCGAACTGCTCGTCCTTCCTGGCGCCGCGCCCCACGTTGCCCGGGTTGATGCGCAGCTTGGCCAGAGCCTGGGCGCATTCCGGCACGGCCTTGATGAGGCGGTGGCCGTTGAAATGGAAGTCGCCGATGAGGGGCGCGTTGCAGCCCAGGGCGTCCAGCTTTTCCCGGATCACCGGCACGGCGCGGGCGGCCTCCTCGGTGTTGACGGTGAGCCGCACCAGTTCGGAGCCGGCCTGCCAGAGGGCGTGGATCTGGGCCACGCTGCCGGCGACGTCGGCGGTGTCCGTGTTGGTCATGGACTGCACCACCACCGGCGCGCCGCCGCCGACGGGCACGTGGCCCACCAGGACCTTGCGGGTCGGGCGGCGCACGATGGGGCTGATCAGGGTCATGGGGTGGTCATTCCAGGGTCAGCCGGGCCACTTTCTGGCCGATGAAGGGGGTCAGGTCGATGACGTGGCCGTCGTAGCTCATGCGCACCCGGGCGGCCTCGCCCACCACCAGGCGGAAGGGCGGTTCGCCGGCAAAGCTTTCCACCGCGCCGGCCCGGACCAGTTTTGAAAATCGGCTGCCCTTGCTGTCCACCACCTGAATCCATGCATCCTGGGCGGGCTCGAAACGCAGGGTATGGTCACCGGTCCTCAAGGCGGTGCCGGCCTGGGAAGGGGGGGGGATGCTGGGCGCGGCGGGCTTTTCCGGTTCGGGTGGGGACGCGGCATTGCCGGCGGGTGGCGCCGGCACGGCGGAGGCGGGAGACCCAGCGGGCGCCGCGGGCGGAACCGCGGGCGACGCCGACGCGCCGTCCGGCAGGATGGTCGCTTGCGGCGCGGGCTGGAGCGGCTGGACATGGGCTGGCGCGGCCGGCGCGGGAACGGACGCGGCGGGTTGCGTGAGCGCGGGAGCGGATTCGGTCACCAGGGTATCCTCGCCCTTCCTCAGCCAGTGGTACAGCACCGCCACCAGCAACAGGAACACGGCCAGGGCGGCCAGGGGCAGGACCACCCACTGCCGGACGCCGCTGGTGGAGAAGCTCACGCCGGCGCTGGGCGCGGTGATGGTCTCCGCCACGGCGGCCTGGACATCCAGGGGCGCGATCAGGCTGTCCACCTCCACATCCACCAGCTTGGCATAGTTGCGCACGAAGCCGCGCACGAACACCTCGCTGGGCAAGTGACTCAGGTCCTCTTCCTCCAGGGCCTCGACCTGGCGGGTGGTCAGCTTGAGCTTGGTGGCCACCTCGGCCAGCGCCAGTTGCTTTTCCTCTCGGCCGGCCTTCAGGCGCGGGCCGAAGCCCGGCAGGAACGCTTCGCTCATGGCAGGCTCCCCGACTGGTCATACTGGCCTGTGATCAGCCACTGGGTTTGTATGGCCTCCGGAAACCGCCGGCGCAACTGGGCGCCGTAGCTGGCTTCCGCTTCCCGATCACCCAGCCGGCGCTCGGCGCGCACGCCCAGCCACAGCGCCTGGGCGCCAAGTTCGGCGGCTTCGCCCAATTGACGCAACTGCGCGCGGCTGGCCAGCCAGTGACCCTTGCGATAATTGAACTCCGCCATGCCCAACAGCGCGGTGGGCTGGCGGGGCGCCCGCTTCAGGGCGCGGATGAAATACACCTCGGCCTGGGCCAGGTCGCCTTTCTCCATGGCGCATACCCCGGCATTGGCCAGGGCCGTCTCCGGCGTCGCGTAGAGGGGGTTGGACAAGGCCGCCTCGAACCGCGCCAGGGATTCCGCGGCGCGGCCCCGTTGGCAGAGGAACAGGCCGTAGTTGTTGTGGGCCTCGGAGTAGTTGGGAGCGAGATCAATGGCGCGACGGAAGTTCTCCTCCGCCTGCCTGTCCTCCCGCAGCTCGGCGTGGACCAGGCCGAGAACGCTATAGGCCGGGGCATAGCCCGGGTCCGCCGCGCGGGCGATATTCAATTCCTGGAGGGCGATGGCATATTGCCCACGGGCAAAGTACCCCGCCCCCAGCTCGGTATGAATGCGGGCCTGGACGTTGACCTGGCGGTCGGAACGCGTTTCCGGGCTGGCCTTCTCGAGCGCGCCCTGCTGGGCGCAACCGGCCAGGGCCGGGAGCAGCGCGACCGCGATCCACAGGGAGAAATATTTCATGCCGCCAGCTCCATGCGCTTCAATGTCCTGCGCGACTTGTCCTCCACCTGGCCGGCCAACTGGCCGCAGGCGGCGTCGATATCGTCGCCCCGGGTCTTGCGGGTGGTGGCGATCCTGCCCTCGGCCATGAGCCGGCTGGCGAAGCGCCGCACGGTCTCGGCGGAGGAACGCCGGAACCCGGACAGGGGGAAGGGATTGAAGGGAATCAGGTTGAACTTGCAAGGCACGTCGCGCGTCAGGCGCAGCAACTGCTCCGCGTGTTCCGGCTGGTCGTTGACGCCTTCCAGCATGACGTACTCGAAGGTGATGAAATCGCGCGGACCGTCCTGGACGTAGCGCTGGCAGGCGGCCATGAGTTCCTTGAGGGGATACTTGCGGTTGATCGGCACCAGTTGGTCGCGCAGGGCGTCGTTGGGCGCGTGCAGGGACACGGCCAGGGCCACGGGCATCCGCTCGCGCAGCCGGTCCATGGCCGGCACGATGCCGGAGGTGGAGATGGTGACCCGGCGCCGGGACAAGCCGTAGGCATGGTCGTCCAGCATCAGGGACACCGCCGCCACGGTGTTGTCGAAGTTGAGCAGGGGCTCGCCCATGCCCATCAGCACCACGTTGGAGATGATGCGCTCGCCCTTGGGGTCGCGGCCCAGGGCCCGGTTGGCCCACCATAGCTGGCCGATGATCTCGGCGGTGGACAGGTTGCGGTTGAAACCCTGCTTGCCCGTGGAGCAGAAGGCGCAATCCAGGGCGCAGCCCACCTGGCTGGACACGCACAGGGTGCCGCGATCGTCCTCCGGGATGAACACCGTCTCGACCCGGTTGTTGGGCCCCACTTCCAGCAGCCACTTGCGCGTGCCATCGCTGGAACGCTGCTCGTGGCCCAGCACCGGCGGCCGGATCTCGGCCACCTGGAGCAGCTTGGCGCGCAGGGACCTGGCCAGGTCGGTCATCCGCTCGAAATCGTCCTCACCATACTGGTGCAGCCAATGCAGCACCTGGCGGGCGCGGAAGGGCTTCTCGCCGATGCTTTCGAAGAAAGCGACGAGTCCGGCCTGGTCGAAATCGAGCAGATTGACGCGGTTCAAGGGCGTAAACCCCGCTTAGCGGGAGTACACCTGGGAGGCGGGGAAGAAGTAGGCGATTTCCACGGCGGCGGTTTCCGCGGCATCGGAACCGTGCACGGCGTTGGCGTCGATGCTCTCGGCGAAATCGGCGCGGATGGTGCCGGCCTCGGCCTTCTTGGGATCGGTGGCACCCATCAGCTCACGGTTCTTGGCGATGGCGCTCTCGCCTTCCAGCACCTGGATCATCACCGGGCCGGAGGTCATGAAGGCCACCAGGTCGTTGAAGAAGGGACGACCCTTGTGCACGGCGTAGAAACCTTCGGCTTCGGCGCGGGACAGGTGGGCCATGCGGGAAGCCACGATCTTCAGGCCGTTGGACTCGAAGCGGGAGTAGATCTTGCCGATCACGTTCTTGGCGACGGCATCGGGCTTGATGATGGAAAGGGTACGTTCGATGGCCACTTTGTTTTTCTCCGGAAGAAATGGGATGCAGCGGGATTAATGGAATATGGAATGATGGAATGGAAGGAAAAAACGGCAAGGGAAGTGAATCGAGGGAAATCTTTGAAAATACGCGAAAAAGCGCGGGCAAGTTACCATGAAACGCCCCTAAAATAAAGGCGATGCGCTGCGCCTCGGCGCGCAGACAAGCCGCCGCGAGGAGACAGGAATGGCCGCCGAAAACGGAATGCCGGAAAACGACAACGTGCGCAAGAAGGCCTTGATGCGCCTGGGTGTGGCCGGGTTGGTGACCGTCACCGCCCTGGCCGGCTTGTGGTGGCTCGACCAGGGCGCCGAAAGGAAGAAAATCCCGCCCGAGGAAAGCGTCGCGCCCGCCCCCATCCTCCCCGCGCCGACACCCGAAGTCGCCCCGCCCCAGGCCGAGGCTCCGGCCGACGAGAAGGTGCCCGGCGATCAGGCGGAGCCGGCGCGGCAAACCGGGGAAGCCCCCGGGGAAGTCCCCGGCGAACCGCCGCCACCGCCCAAGGTCAGCAACGCCTCCAGGACACCCCCGCCGGAGCCCCGGGCCGCGCCCGCCGCTCCCAGGCCGGCAACGCCCGCCCCGGCGCCAGCCGCGCCGGCCGCCCCGCCGCCGCCGATAGCCGACAAGATTCCGCCCGGCAAGGGATTCGTGGTGCAACTGGGCGTGTTCAGCAATCCGGACAATGCTCGGGAAATGGTGGAAAAGCTCAACCAGCGGGGAATACGCGCCCACCTGGAAGCCCGCGTGCAACTCGGCCCCTTCCTCAATCGCCAGGAGGCGGAAAAGGCCCAGTCGGAAATGCGCAAGCTGGGCTACAAGGCCCTGGTCACCACGGCCTACCCCACGAAATAAGCCAGCCCCGCTCCCCCGCCCCGGCCCGGAAGGCCGCATCCGGGCCGATCCCGGCCACCCAGGCCAGATGATCGCCGACATAGACCAGGGGCAGCCGATCCCGCTGCCAAGGTGGAATCCCCGCTTCCCGCAGCAGGTCCTTCAGGCAGCGGCGCGGCCGATTCGGGGCGACGCGCAAGCGCTCACCCCCCCGGCGGCAACGAACCGTGACGGGGCCGGGGTCGAGTCGCACCCCGCCGCCGACCAGGGGCTCGAAACAGAGGATCCCGCCGCCCCCCAGGGCCAGGCTCGCCTCCCCGCGCCACAGGCTGGGTGATTCCGGGGACGCGGGATACTCGTCCCGCCCCTTGCCCCGATCCGATGGCACGGCCAGGGCCCGGCCCCGATAACGGCGCAGGCTGACCTCGCCGAAGGCCACCGACGGGTGGGCATCCTCCCGGGCGGACAGCAATTGCCGCAGGCCTTCCCGCAGGGCGTCGGGGTGGAGGCTGGCCCCCGCCCGCTCGAGATGACGACGCAGAAGATTGCGGGCGCGCGGCTCCGGCAGGGCCGCCAGGCGATCCAGCGCCAGGCCCGCCGCCGCCGGGGCCTCGCCTCCGTCCAGGTCGGCCAGATCGTCCAGCAGGTCCGCCGTCTCGGCGAAACGCCCGGCGGCCCGGGCCAGGATCGCGCCGGCGCCGGGAAAGCGCGACTCCAGCAGGGGCAGGACTTCATGGCGCAGCGCATTGCGGGTCAAATGCAGCTGCCGGTTGCTCTCGTCCTCCACCCATTCGAGGCCCCGGTCCCGGGCCCAGGCCAACAGCCAGGCGCGGGGAACATCCAGCAAGGGACGCAGCAGGCGAAGGCGGCCGCCGGCGAGGGCACGGCACGCCGGCATGGCCGCCAGGCCCTTGGCGCCACCGCCACGCAGGAGTTGGGCGAGCACGGTCTCGGCCTGGTCGTCCCGATGATGGGCCAGAGCCAGGGCATCGGCGTCCAGCCGCGAATAGACGCGGTAGCGGGCCGCCCGGGCCGCCGCCTCGGGACCCTCGCCCCCCCTGTCCACCCGGACCCGCTCGACCCGCAGGGGAACATCCAGGTCGCGACAGACCCGCGCGCAGTGGGTCGCCCAGGCATCGGCCCCGGGGGAAAGGCCGTGATGGACATGAAGGGCCTCGAGGACGAACCGGGAGACCCCCGGACGCGAGCGCAGGTCGGCGAGCACATGCAGCAGCACGCTGGAATCGAGGCCGCCGGAATAGCCCAGGACGAGTCGGCCGGGGGTTGGAAGGTAGCGCCGCAGGCAGGCTTCGACCCGGCTGTTCAGGGCCTCGGCCGACACCCCGCCGCCGGCTGTTTCCCCCGCCCCCCCGGCATCGCGCCGGCGGCGGGGAAACCGTTCATGAGCAGGCATGAACGGGGGTCAGGCGCGCCCTTCCTTGAACTTGCCATAGCCCATCAGGCGGGCGTATCGGGCATTGAGCAAGGCATTGAGCGGGCGTTCACGCACATTGGCGAGCACACTGGACAGGGTGCCGCGCAAGTTTTCCATCATCACCTCCGGATCCCGGTGGGCCCCGCCCAGGGGCTCGTTGACGATATGGTCCACCAGACCCAGCGCCTGCAGCTTGGGGGCCGTGATGCCGAGGGCTTCCGCGGCCACGGAAGCCTTTTCCGCGCTCTTCCACAGGATGGAAGCGCAACCTTCCGGCGAGATGACGGAATAGGTGGCGTACTGGAGCATGACCAGGGCATCGCCGACGCCGATGGCCAGGGCGCCGCCGGAGCCGCCCTCGCCGATGACGGTGCAGACCACCGGCGTCTTGAGTTCCGCCATGACATAGAGGTTGCGGGCGATGGCCTCGGACTGGCCGCGCTCCTCGGCGTCGATGCCGGGGTAGGCGCCGGGCGTGTCGATGAAGGTGAACACCGGCAGGCGGAATTTCTCCGCCAGGCGCATCAGGCGCAGGGCCTTGCGATAGCCCTCGGGCCGGGGCATGCCGAAATTGCGGTACTGGCGCTCCTTGGTGTCGCGGCCCTTCTGGTGGCCGATCACCACCACCGGCTCGCCCTGGAAGCGTGCCATGCCGCCAACGATGGCGGGGTCGTCGGCGAAGGCGCGGTCGCCGCGCAGTTCCTCGAACTCGGTGAACAGGGCCTGGATGTAGTCCAGGGCATAAGGCCGCTGGGGATGGCGCGCCACCTGGGAAATCTGCCAGGCGTTGAGCTTGCCGTAGATCTGCTTGGTGAGGGCGGCGCTTTTCTTGCGCAAGCGCTCGATTTCCTCGGAGATGTCCAGTGCCGGATCGTTCTGCACCTCCGACAACTCCTCGATCTTCGCCTCCAGTTCGGCGATGGGCTGCTCGAAATCGAGAAAAGTGACTTTCATGATGGGTCTGTGTCGGACAAGGGCGCCTATTTTACCGGGTCGCGCACCGGCTTCTAGTGATTGTGGCCGTGGGCGCCGTGCACGTGGCCGTGCTCCACCTCTTCCCGGGAAGCGGCGCGCACCTCGCCGACCACGCATTGCAGGCGCAGGCTCTGGCCGGCCAGGGGATGATTGCCATCCACCACCACCTTGCCGTCCGCCACGTCGGTGACGGTGTACAGCATGACGTGATGGCCGTCCTCGCTGGCGCCTTCCAGTTGCATGCCGACGTGCACCTCCTCCGGGAAGACATCCGCGGGCTCCACGCGCACCAGTTCGGCGTCGTATTCGCCGAAGGCATCGGCCGGCTCCAGCACCAGGTCCAGGGTGGCGCCGGCGCCCTTGCCTTCCAGGGCGGCCTCCACCTTGGGGAAGATGCCGTCATAGCCGCCATGCAGGTAGGCGGCGGGGGATTCCGCCGTGGCCTCTTCCAGGAGTTCCCCGGCGGGGGTTGTCAGTTGGTAGGTCAGGGTGACCACGGTGTCCTTGCCGATCAGCACTTACAGCTCCTTGACGAGTTTTAGAACCTCCGCCGCGTGGCCCTTCGGCGTCACGCCCTGGAGGATGTGGCGGATCTTGCCGCCGGCATCGATGATGAACGTGCTGCGGTTGATGCCTTCACGCATGACGCCATCCACTTCCCGGTTCACGATCACCCCGTAGGACTGGCAGGCGATGCCATCCTTGTCGGCCAGCAGGCGAACGGTGATGCCGTGCTTGTCGCGGAACGCGCCATGGCGGATGCAGTCGTCCCGGGACACGCCCACCACGGCGCAGCCCAGGGCGGCATAGTCGCCGTCCAGGTCGCTGAACTCGATGGCCTCGGTCGTGCAGCCGGGCGTGTCATCGCGCACGTAAAAGAACAGGACGAGCGGTTTTCCGCGGTAATCCGCCAGCCTGGCGATGGTCATGTCCGCGTCGGGCAGTTCGAAATCGGGCGCCTTGTCACCGATATGCAGCATGTTTCCCCTCCTCGGGATAGAGCGGGGGGATTATATGGGCAAACCTCCCCCGTCCAGCGGCAGCTTTTCCTTGGCGGATTCCTCCCTGGCCCGCCGGCGCGGCGAGTGGGCGCCCGAGCCAATCCTCGCTGGCTCCTGGCGCCCCACCCCGCCGGCCCGCCAGGCCCGGCCGGGATTCGGCGGCACGCCGCGCCCCCGGGCTCGCCCACGACGGTTCACCCTCGGCGACGGCATGGCCCGGTCGGTCGGTTTCGCGCGCCCGGGCCACGGCCGTGGCCGGAAAACATCGGCGTCGACAAGGAAAATCGGGCCAGCTCGGGCCGGAATTAGACGCAGTTTATTTCAGTCACTACAATGCCCTCGGATGGTTTGATCAATTCTTGAGTATCGAGTCCGATGTATTCCATGCACAGCGCCCCGACCACCGCGATATCCCGCGAGCACCTGACGGATCTGCTGAGGTCCCACGGCATCGCGCCAACCCATCAGCGCATCGAGATCGCCCACGCGCTGTTCTCCCGCCACGAGCACATGTCGGCGGACCGGATCATGGATGTGGTCAACATCCGCCATAGCGAGACTTCCAAGGCCACGGTCTACAACACTCTCAGGCTGTTCCTGGAAAAACAGCTGATACGCGAAGTCATCGTCGATCCCGGCAAGGTGTTCTACGATCCCAACACCGCGCCCCACCATCACTTCTTCAACGTGGTCAGCGGCGAGCTCACCGACATTCCCGCCGACAACCTGATCATCGCCGGCGTGCCCAGGCCTCCCGAGGGCATGCAGGCGGACAGCGTCGACGTCATCGTCCGCATCCGCCCGCGAGACGCCGCGGCCGCCTGATTCCTCTCCATCCGCACACGCCTCCATGCATCGACGCGCATTTTTGAAAGGCGCCGGCGCCGGGTTCGGCGTGGCCGCTTCCACCTTCGTCCCCGGCGCCTTCGCGGATGGCCCCGCCATCAAATGGCGCCTGGCCTCCAGCTATCCGAAAAGCCTGGACACCATCTACGGCGCGGCGGAACTGCTCGCGGAGCGGCTGCGCGGGATCACCGGCGGCAAGTTCCAGATCCGGGTGTTCGCCGGCGGCGACCTGGTGCCCGGCCTGCAGGTCATGGACGCGGTGCAGAACGGCACGGTGGAATGCGGTCACACGGCCAGCTACTACTACGTGGGCAAGAACATGGCCTTCGCCTTCGACTGCGCCGTGCCCTTCGGCCTCACCGCGCGCCAGCAGAACGCCTGGATGTACTTCGGCGGCGGCATCAAGCTGATGCGCGAGTTGTTCAGGCAGTACAACATCGTCCAGTTCCCGGGCGGCAGTACCGGCGTGCAGATGGGCGGCTGGTTTCGCAAGGAGATCAAATCCCTGGCCGACCTGAAGGGCCTGAAGATGCGCATTCCCGGCATCGGCGGCCAGATCATGGCCAAGCTGGGGGCCGTGCCCCAGACCCTGGTGGGCAGCGACATCTACCCCTCCCTGGAACGGGGCGCCCTGGACGCGGCGGAATGGGTTGGGCCCTACGACGACGAGAAGCTGGGCTTCCACAAGATCGCCAAGCACTACTACTACCCGGGCTGGTGGGAAGGCGGTCCCCAGCTTTCCTTCTACGTGAACCAGGCCAGGTGGAACGAGTTGCCCGCGGCCTACCAGGCCGCCTTCGAGGCCGCCTGCGCCGAAGCCAACGTGAACATGCTGGCGGAATACGACTACAAGAATCCCCAGGCCTTGAACCGCCTCCTGAAACAGGGGGTCCAGTTGCGCGCCTTCCCCAGGGACATCATGGAGGCCGCCAGGAAGGCGGCCTTCGCCATGTACGACGAGGAAGCCGCCAGGAATGCGGCCTTCGCCCGGATATACGGCGAGTGGAAAAAATTCCGCGACACGGAGATCCAGTGGTTCAAGGTCGCGGAAGCGTCCTACGCCAATTTCCTGTATTACTCGAAGTAATCCTCCAAGGAGTCGATGATGCGCACCTGCCTCGCCGTCCTGCCCTTCCTCCTCGCCCTCTCCGCCTGTGGCGACAAGCCGGAACCCGCCGCGCCGGCGCCCGTCGCGGCGCCGGCGACCGTCCAGGGCCCCGGCGACGCATCGCCCGCCGTTGCCGCGCCGTCCGGCCCGGCCGCCGCCGGGGATCAGGCACCCGCCGCCAATTTCGGCAAGCTCAAATACGCGGGCAACTGCCTGGGCTGCCATGGCCATGCCGGCAAGGGCCAGGGCGTCTTTCCCAGGCTCGCGGGCCTGCCGGCGGCGGAACTGGCCGCCAAGCTCAAGGATTACCGAGCCGGCAAGACGCTGGGACCGCAAAGCGCCACCATGATGCCCTTCGCCAAGGCGCTCACCGACGCGGAAATCGACGCCCTGGCCGGATATCTCGCCGGTTTGTGAGCCCTCGCCGGAGGGAGGGCCGGCTTTCCCGGACCTTTGGCGCTATCCTTCGGCCGGACCTGGCCCGAGCCATGACGAGGGGAAAACGATGTTCGAGTCCGCGGAAATCGGCCACAAGGTCGACAAGGCAACCTATGAACGGGAACTGCCCGCCCTGCGGGAAGCCCTGCTGGATGCCCAATACGATCTGATCAGCCGACGCGACTTTCCCGTCATCGTCCTGGTTGGCGGCGTCGATGGCGCCGGGCGCAGCGAAAGCGTGCACCTGCTCAATACCTGGCTCGACCCGAGGCATATCGAGACCCACGGCATGGGGGAATTGTCCGACGAGGAGCGCGACCGACCCCCCATGTGGCGTTTCTGGCGGGAACTGCCGCCCAAGGGCAAGATCGGGGTCTTCCAGGGCTCCTGGTACAGCCTGCCGATCCTGGAACGGGTCTACGGGAAGATCGGCAACGCCCCCCTGGAAGAGGCCATGGAACGCAACGCCCGCTTCGAACAGATGCTGAGCGACGAGGGCGCGCTCATCCTCAAGTTCTGGTTCCATCTGTCCAAGGCCAGCCAGAAGAAACGCCTGGAGGCCCTGGAAAAGGATCCCCGCACCCGCTGGCGGGTCACCGACCGGGATTGGCATCATTTCAAGCTGTACGACAAGTTCGCCAAGGTCTGTTCCCAGGCCTTGCGCATGACCAGCAGCGCCCAGGCCCCCTGGCATATCGTCGAGGGTGCCGACGAACGTTACCGTGAACTGGTGTTCGGCCGCACCCTGCTGGAAACCCTGCGCAAGCGCCTGGATCAGCCCCCGGTCCCCGCGGCGGCGCCCGTCACGCCCATGGCGGTCAGCGTGGACAACCTGAATATCCTGAAGGCGCTGGACCTGAGCGCGCGGCTGGACAAGCAGACCTACCAGCAGGAACTGGAAGCCTGGCAGGGACGCCTGAACCTGCTGACCCGCGACAAGCACTTCCAGGATTTGTCCGTGGTCTGCGTGTTCGAAGGCAACGATGCCGCCGGCAAGGGCGGCGGCATCCGGCGCATCACCGGCGCCCTGGACGCGCGACGCTATCAGGTCATCCCCGTCGCCGCCCCGAGCGACGAGGAAAAGGCCCAGCCCTATCTCTGGCGGTTCTGGCGCCACATTCCCCGGCGCGGCCGGCTGGCCCTGTTCGACCGTTCCTGGTACGGGCGGGTGCTGGTTGAGCGGGTGGAGGGCTTCTGTTCCGAATACGACTGGCGCCGCGCCTACAGCGAGATCAACGACTTCGAGGCGCAACTGGTGGAACACCGGGTGGTGCTGGTGAAATTCTGGCTGGCCATCAGCCAGAACGAGCAGTTGAAGCGGTTCAAGGAACGGGAGGCCACCGGCTTCAAGCGCTACAAGATCACCCAGGACGACTGGCGCAACCGGGACAAATGGTCCGAATACGAGCAGGCGGTGTGCGACATGGTGGACCGGACCAGCACGGAAATCGCGCCCTGGACCCTGGTTCCCGCCAACGACAAGTACCACGCCCGCATCCAGATACTGAATACCCTGTGCGAGTGCATCGAAGCCAGGCTCAAGGCAAGACGAAAAACCTGACGGCCCGCCGGCGCGTCGCCGCCCCGACGGGCCCTTCGACCTCAACGCACCGCCAGCAACTCCACCTCGAACACCAACGTGGCGTTGGGCGGAATCACCCCGCCGGCGCCGCGCGGACCATAGCCCAGTTCCGGCGGAATGGTGAGCTTGCGCTTGCCGCCCACCTTCATGCCGGCCACGCCCTCGTCCCAACCCCGGATCACATGGCCCCGACCCAGGGGGAAATCGAAGGGCTCGTTGCGATCCAGGCTGGAATCGAACTTGGCGCCGTTGGTCAACCAGCCGGTGTAATGGACGCGGACCATGCGGCCGGCCTGGGCTTCCTCGCCCTCGCCGAGAAGGATTTCATCGATGATCAAACCGCTGGAAGTGGTGGTGCTGGACATGCTGGCTCCTTGAACAAAAAAACGGCGCGGGAAACCCGCGCCATGAATGAAGGTTCGAACCTGTTCGCAAATTACTGGATGACCACCAGCACCACGCGGCGGTTCTGCTGGCGACCGGCATTGACCTTGTTGTCGGCCACCGGCGAGGTCTCGCCGTAGGAGATCAGCGCCATGCGATGCAGCGGGATGCCGCCTTTCATGTTGAGATGGCGCCGCACCGCCTCGGCGCGGGCCTCGCCCAACCGGAGATTGTGCGCGGCCTCGCCGATGCTGTCGGTATGGCCCTGGATTTCGATGAACACGCTCTTGTTGTCGCCTTTCAGCCTGGCGGCGAATTCGTCCAGCGCCGCTTCGGCCTGCTTGCTCAAGCTGGATTTATTCTGGCCGAACTTCAGCTTGTCATCGGACAACACGACTTCGTAGACCAATTTTCCCTGGGCCAGCCTGCCGGCGGAATTGGCGCGCTCCACCGCATCCTGGGCCGTTTTCGAGAGTTGCGTGATATCGCTCTCGGTCTTGGCGATGCGGTCGGCGTGAACCTTGAGGGTGACCTGGATCTCGGACACCGCGCCGTCGATCCGCTTGCCGGTTTCCGCCAGCGCCGCGTCGGCCCCATCGGCCCGGGTCTCGAGGGCGCCGGTCCGGGTCTCGAGGGCGCCGGCCCGGGTCTCCACCGCGCCCACCCGCGTGCCCACGGGATTCATCTGGGCCTGCACATATTCATGCACGTATTCCTTCGAGGCGCAGCCGGAAAGCATCGCGGCGGACAGCGCGGCCAGGGCAAGAGCGGATCTCATGATCTACCTCACAAAAAGTTTCAAAGTCAGTTTAGCTTATCGGAGCGAGAAGAAAAAACTTAACCCTTTGATTCGGCGTGATCATGGCCGGCCCTCCGGCGGCAACAGATACGCGGCGCCGGCATCCTCGGTCTGAAGATCCAGCGCGCCGGTTTCCTGGCCGCCGTCCCGGACGCCCACCAGGCCGGGAAAGGACAGCACCAGGGCCACCATGACGACCTGGATGGCGACGAAGGGAATGGCCCCCCAGTAGATGTCGCCGGTGCGCACCGTTTTCGGCGCCACGCTGCGCAGGTAGAACAGGGCGAAGCCGAAGGGCGGGTGCATGAACGAGGTCTGCATGTTGATGCCCAGCAGGACCCCGAACCAGACCAGATCGATGCCCAGCTTCTGGGCCACCGGCGCCAGCAGGGGCACGATGATGAAGGCGATCTCGAAGAAATCCAGGAAGAAGGCCAGCAGGAAGATCAGCAGGTTCACCGCGATCAGGAAACCCAGGGCGCCGCCGGGCAGGGACGAGAGCAGTCCTTCCACCCACAGATCGCCGTCCATCAGGCGGAACACCAGGGAAAACACCGTGGAACCGATCAGGATGAAGATCACGAAGCTGGTCAGCCGCGTGGTGGAATCCATGGCCTGCTTCAGCAGATCCAGGCTCAGCCGTTGCTTCGCCAGGGCCAGCAGCAGGGCGCCGGCGGCGCCCATGGCCCCGCCCTCGGTGGGGGTGGCGATGCCGGCGAAGATGGTGCCCAGCACCAGAAAAACCAGGATCAGGGGCGGCCCCATGGAAACCAGGGCTTTCCCGGCCAGGGCGGCCCCCCTCAGGGTTCTCGCCTGCGGCGGCATGGCCGGCGCGGCGACGGGCTTCACCAGGGACACCAGCAGGACGAAGCCCAGGTAAAGTCCGGTCAGCACCAGGGCGGGTACCAGGGCGCCGCGATACATGTCGCCGACGCCGACGCCCAGCTGGTCGGCCAGGATGATGAGCACCAGGGAAGGCGGAATGATCTGGGCCAGGGTGCCGGAAGCGGCGATGACTCCGGCGGCCAGGCGCTTGTCGTAGCCGAAGCGCAGCATGATGGGCAGGGAGATCAGGCCCATGGCCATCACCGACGCCGCCACCACCCCCGTGGTCGCGGCCAGCACGGCGCCCACCAGGATCACGGAATAGGCCAGGCCGCCCCGGATGGCGCCGAACAACTGGCCCAGGCTGTCCAGCAACTCCTCGGCCATGCCGCTGCGTTCCAGGAGCAGGCCCATGAAGGTGAAGAACGGGATGGCCAGCAGGGTGGAATTGGACATGATGCCGAACACCCGGTCCGGCAGGGCCTGCAACTGGTCGAAACCGAAGAAGCCCATCCCCATGCCCAGCAGGCCGAACAGCAGGCCGTTGGCCGCCAGGGAAAAGGCCACCGGATAGCCCAGCAGCAGGAACACCACCAGGCCGGCGAACATGAGGGGGGCCATGAGTTCGAAGCTCACTGGACGACCCTCCCGCCACTGCGCGACTGGTGAGCGCGCCCTTCGGGCGGCCGGGCGGGCGCCCTCACACCACCTCCCCGGACTGTTCTTCGGCCAGTTCAAGCCGACCGGCGAGGAAGGCGGCGCGCTTGATGATTTCCGACAGCCCCTGCAGGAACAGCAGGCCGAAGCCCAGGGGAATGGCCAGCTTGATGGGCCAGCGCAACAGGCCGCCGGCATCCGGCGAGGTTTCGTTGACGCCCCAGGAAGTCATGAAGGCGTGCCAGCCGAGCCAGGCGATCAGGCCCGCCATGGGCAGCAAGAACAACAGGCCGCCAAGCAGATCGACCCAGGCCCGCGTCCTGGGACTGAAGCGCCCGTACAGCACGTCGATGCGCACATGGCCGCTGTGCTGGTGGGTATAGCCCGCGCCGAGCAGGAAGATCAGGGCGAACAGGTACCACTGGAGTTCCAGCCAGGCATTGGAACTCAGGTCGAAGCCATAGCGCATGAGCGCGTTGCCGGCGGAAACCAGGGTGGCCAGCAGCACCAGCCACTTCAGGGCGCGGCCGACGCCGCCGTTGAGCCGGTCGATGCCCCGCGCTATCCCCAGCAGGAAATCCAACTCAGTCGCCCGCCACGGTCATCCGGTCGATCAGGATCGAGCCCACCTGGCGGGAACCCCGGGTCTCCAGGTCGGTGCCCAGGGCGACGATGCCCCTGAACATGTCCTTCAGGTTGCCCGCCACGGTGATTTCCTCCACCGGATGGGCGATCACGCCGTTCTCCACCCAGAAGCCGGCCGCGCCCCGGGAATAATCACCGGTCACCATGTTGAGGCCCTGGCCGAGCAGTTCGGTGACCAGCAGGCCGGTATCCATCTTCTTCAGCAGGGCGGCGAAATCCTCGCCGGTGGAGGGCACGATCAGATTGTGGTTGCCGCCGGCGTTGCCGGTGCTCCGCATGCCAAGCTTGCGGGCGCTGTAGCTGCCCAGGAAGTAGCCTTGCACCACACCGTCCCTGACCACGTCCCGGTCCCGGGTGGCCACGCCCTCGGAGTCGAAGGGCGAGGAGGACAGGCCCCGGGGCAGGAAGGGCCGTTCCACCAACTGGAAGAAATCCGGGAATACCTGCATGCCCAGGCTCTCCAGCAGGAAAGAAGACTTGCGGTACAGGTGGCCACCGGACACGGCGGACACGAAGCTGGCGATCAAACCGGTGGCGATGGGGGCCTCGAACAGCACCGGGCACTGGCGGGTGGCCAGCTTGCGGCCCTCGAGGCGCCGCGCCGCGCGCTCGCCGGCGCGGCGCCCCACGCTCTCCGGGCTGTCCATGTCCGTGGCCGCCCGCGCCGTGGTGTACCAGTAGTCCCGCTGCATGGCGCCGTCCTGCTCGGCGATCACCGCGCAGGACAGGCTCTGCCGGCTGCCGGGATAACCGCCGGAGAAGCCCAGGGAATTGGCGTAGATGAAGTGGGACACCTGGCTGGACAGGGACGCGCCCTCTGAATTGGTGATGCGCGGATCCACCGCCAGGGCCGCCGCCTCGCAGGCCCGGGCCAGGTCCGTGGCGCCCTCGACGTCCACGTCCCAGGGATGGAACAGGTCCAGGTCCGGGATGTCCTTCGCCAGCAGATCCGGGTCGGCCAGGCCCGCGCAATCGTCCTCGGCGGTGAAACGGGCGATGCTCAGGGCCTTGTCCACGGTGCGCGCCAGGGCGTCGTCGGAGAAGTCCGACGTGGCGGCGTGCCCCCTGCGCCGACCCAGGTAGACGGTCACGCCGATGCCCTTGTCCCGGTTGTGCTCGATGGTTTCCACCTCGCCGTGGCGCACCCCCAGGGACAGGCCACTGCCCTCGGACACCTCGGCCTCGGCGGCGGTGGCGCCCCCGGCCCGGGCCAGGTCGATCACCCGGGCGGCGAGTCCCTGAAGGGCCTCGCGGGAAAAACTGAAGGGCGTGCGGGATGTCGGCTTGGAAACTGAGCTGGAAGACACGGCGGAATCCGGGTGGGTCGGCAAAGTCGTTATGATACCAATCCCTTTCCCAGGCCTTCCGCCCCGAGCGGCACGAATCGATCATCATGGAAGAAGAATCCGGCTTCGACGCCGACGCAATCGTCAGCAAATCCCAGCGCAAGCGGGAAATGACCGCCTTGCAGGACATGGGCGTGGAACTGGTGAAGCTTCCGCGCGCCCGGCTGGAGAAATTCGACCTGCCGGAAAACCTGCTGGGCGCCCTCGTCGAAGCCCAACGCCTCAACAGCCACGGCGCCATCCGCCGCCAGATGCAGTACATCGGCAAACTGATGCGGGCCGTGGACATCGAGCCCATCGCCGAACAACTGGCGGCGCTGCGCGGCGAATCCGCCGCCGCCAAGGCCGAATTCCACGCCCTGGAGCATTGGCGCACCCGCCTGATCGCGGACGACCAGGCCCTGGGCGCATGGCTTTCCGCCCATCCGGAGAGCGATGCCCAGCAAATCCGGCAACTGATCCGCAACGCGCGCAAGGAAGCCGCCGAAGGCAAGCCGCCTAAATCGAGCCGGGCCCTGTTCCGTCTGCTGCGGGATTCGACCGGCGCTTGAAGCGCCGTGCCGAACGTGTTCCATCGCCGGGCAGGGATGCCTGCCCTCGCCCACCCCACGCCACCCGCGGGAAAGTTGCCCGACAGGCTCTGAACGCGGCATTTCCCATGGGTAGATGATTCTTCCGACAGGTTTGTCGGCGCATCATCTATTCCGGTTTTGACCTGTCGGAAATCTTTACAGTCGCCCACGAAATCATCGACCGGCGGCCCGTGGAAAGCAGCGTGGGGCGGCATTTCTCCCATGGCATGCGATTTGCTTATAAGCATCTGCCTCCGGCCCTGAATGCTTATCCCGATCGTCATGTCGTTTTACAACCCTCCTCCTCCCCCGGCGGACAAGCTGCCATTCATCAGCCATCCGGGCGTCCTGGCGCGCCTGCTGGCCGAACTGGGTGGCGCGGCCAGCGTGGGGGATGCGTGCGGCCGCCTGTTCATGCAGGACCCGGCCCTGGCCCTGTTGGCCCTGGAGGCGATCGGGCAACTGCATCCCGGGAGCCAACTGGCGGACATGGGCTTCGAGCAGCAGGTGGCCCGGCTGGAACCGGTCACCATCAAGAGCCTGGCCATCGCCAGCGCCGCCGAGCAACTGGCGGCGCCGCCCCATTCCCCCGAGGCCCTGGAAACCGGCTGGCGCAAGGCCCTCGCCACCGCGCATTTCAGTCGCGCCCTGGCCGAGAAGGCGGGTTACCCCGGCCTGGACGAGGCCTGGCTGGCGGGATTGATGTGCTGGTTGCCGCGCTTCGTCCGCAACGCCGGGGCCGATGCCGACGCCGCCCGCCAGCAGGCGCTGGCCGCCCTGGATCGCCTGCCCCTGAGGACCTTCCTGCCGGACGTGCTGCGCTACATCAACGAGCCGGCCCGGCGCCTGGTGGATGCGGCGCCCCTGGTCAGGCTGGCCCTGGCCGCCTACCGTCAGACCATGAACTACCCGGCCTGGATACCCGCCCTGCCCCACCCGGACACCCTGCTCCTGGCGGCCCCCATCGACCGGGAATCCATCAGCGAGATCTATCTCGCCATGGGCCGCGCCATCGACACGCTGGCGGGCGAGAACAGTTTCCGCCAGGCCGGCGAGATCGCCCGCGAGCTGAGCCGCATGGGACGTCTGGAACTGGTTGCCGGCGGCCATCCCCAGGACACCGCCGCCGCGGTGGTGTCCCTGGCCGACAGCCTGGCCAGTCAGGATGGGCTCGGCCAGGCCATCTACCTGCACCGCAACCCCCGCGGCGGCGCCCTGGAAGGCCAGCCCCTGGGCGGCCGCCCGACGCCCCCCATCGCCATCCAGCCCGAGGGCAGCAACACGGCCGCGGCCTGGGCCCTGCTCACCCGGGCGCCGGTGGTGGTCACCCTGGATGCCCCCGCCGACGCGGCGGTCCTGGACCTGCAGATCATTCGCCAGGCCGGCGCCGAAGGGCTGGCCGCCATTCCCATCGGCGCCGACTCGCCGGTGGGCGTGCTGCTGGTTTGCGGCAGCCGGCAGGCCCTGAGCGCGGTGACCGCCAACCCCCTGCACTATGCCCGGCTGGGGGAGCTGGCCGGCCGCCAGGCCCAGGCGGGAAGCGCCGGCCCGGCCCAGACCGGCGACAACGGTCAACTCGCCGTGAAAGTCCGGCGCGCCGCCCACGAAATCAACAATCCCCTGGGCATCATCAAGAACTACCTGGCGATCATGAAAGCCAAGCTGGGGGAAGCGGCGCCCATCGCCGACGAGTTGCGCATCATGCACGAGGAACTGGACCGCATCGTGCGCATCATCCGCGGCCTGAGCCAGGACGAGGCGGCGCCGGGGCCTTTCATCGAGCAGGCCGACGTCAATGCCCTGATCGAGGATCTGGTGAAGGTGACCCACCCGTCCTGGCAGAGCAAGGGGGTACGCATCGAACTCCACCCGGAGTCGGGCCTGCCAGCGATCGCCTGCGACCGGGACAAGCTCAAGCAGATCGTGCTCAACCTGCTGCTCAATGCCCTGGAGGCCACCCCGGCGGGCGGCCTGGTGCGCGTGGAGACCAGCGCCCTGGTCAATCATCGCCAGGAACGCTTCGTGGAAATCCTGGTGGCGGACGCGGGGCCGGGCATCCCGGCGGAACTGGCCGGGCGCGTGTTCAGCCCGGTGGAATCCGTCAAGGGCGAGGGTCATGCCGGCCTGGGCCTGTCCATCGTGAAGGCCCTCACCGAGTCCCTGGGCGGCGGCATCACCTTCAAGAGCCACGCTACCGGCACCACATTCCAGATATTATTACCGGCGGGTTGAATGGGGTTTCCGCCACCGGAAGCCACGACCTGATTCCATCACGAACCGAGGGCCGCCTTTGATGCCGGGTGTTCCAACCTCGAGCGGCAACAACCCGACCTTGATCAGCCTGCTGATCGTGGAGGACGAGCCACGCTATCTGGAAAGCACCCGCCTTCTGGTTTCCCAGTACGTGCACAGCATCGATTCCGCCGTCACCGGCGCCCAGGCCTTCGCCCTGCTGGCCAGGCGCGGCTACGACCTGGCGCTGCTCGACCTGCGCCTGCCGGATGCCAGCGGCCACGACATCATGGCCTACATCCGCCAGCATCACCCCGACTGCCGCGTCATCGTCATGAGCGGCGACAGCCAGATCGAGTCCGCCATCCAGTCCCTGCGGCTGGGCGCCTACGACTACCTGCGCAAACCCTATGAGCCGGACGAACTGATCAAGACCGTGCGCAATGCCGTGGTCAAGCTCCAGCTCGAGCGCGACAACGCCCGCATGCTGCACCAGCTGGAGCAATCCGAGCAGTGGCACCGGCTGCTGGTGAACACCTCGCCGGACGTGATCTACACCCTGGATGCCCGGGGCGCGTTCACCTATGTCAACGACAGCATCGAACGGACCCTGGGCTATGCCCCCGCGGAGCTGATCGGCAAGGATTACCTGGTCCTGGTCCCACCCGGTGAAGTGGACAACGCCCGCCACCGCATCAACGAGCGCCGCACCGGCGAACGGGCGACGCGCAATTACGAGATTCAGCTCAAGCGCAAGGAAGACCTGCTGAGTTCCCTGTCCGAGCACACCTCCTCGGATCACGTGGTGGTGGAACTCTCGTCCATGGGCATGTACCGCGCCCTGGACCCGGACCACAAGGAATTCCTGGGAACCTACGGCGTCGCCCGGGACATCAGCGAGCGCAAGCAGGCCGAAGCCACCATCGCCTTCCAGGCCTATCACGACCTGCTCACCGGCCTGCCCAACCGCGCCCTGTTCAAGGACCGTCTCGGCCAGGCCATCGTCCACGCCAAGCGTCACGGCCAGACCCTGGCGACCCTGTTCCTGGACATGGACCGGTTCAAGGTGGTGAACGACACCCTGGGCCACCTGGTGGGCGACGGCCTGCTGCAGGCCGTGGCCCAGCGCCTGCGCGGCAGCCTGCGCGAGGGTGACACCCTGTCCCGCATCGGCGGCGACGAATTCATGCTGCTGCTGCCCCATATCCGCACGCGGGACAACGCCGCCTACATCGCCGACAAGATCCTGGCTTCCCTGAAGCAGCCCTTCCACATCGAGGGCCACGAAATCTTCGTCGGCATCAGCATCGGCATCGCGGTGTTCCCCGACGACGGCGACACCATCGAGAGCCTGGTCAAGCACGCCGACATCGCCATGTACCACGCCAAGGACAGCGGCCGGAACGACTACAAGTTCTTCACCCATGACCTGCAGAAGTCCTTCACGGGACGCCTGGCGGTGGAAAACGAGATGCGGCATGCCCTCGACAAGCAGCAGTTCGAGGTCTATTACCAGCCCCAGGTTTCCATCCCGGACCAGCGCATCCGCGGCATGGAAGCCCTGATCCGCTGGAACCATCCGTCCCGCGGCATCGTGCCGCCCAACGAGTTCATCCCCATCGCCGAGGAGTGCGGCCTGATCACGCCCATCAACGAGTGGGTGCTGGCCGCCGCCTGCCGCCAGGCCACCCTCTGGCGCGCCTCGGAACTGCCCGCCGTCACCATGGCGGTGAATCTCTCCGCCCGGCAGATCGAGCATCCCCAGTTCGTGGACAAGTTCACCGACTGCCTGCGGGAAAACGGCATGGGCGGCCAGGGGCTGGAAATCGAGATCACCGAGAGCACCCTGATGCGCGACATGGACGGCAGCATCGAGAAGCTGCGCAAGCTGGCGGAACTGGGGGTGGAGATCTCCATCGACGATTTCGGCACCGGCTACTCCTCCCTGTCCTATCTGAAGAAGCTGCCCATCCACACCCTCAAGATCGACCGCAGCTTCATCCACGACCTGAATGGCCACATGAACAACGGCAGCACCATCGTGGCCGGCATCGCCGCCATGGCCAAGGGCCTGAATCTCAACCTGGTGGCCGAGGGCGTGGAGACCCGGGCCCAGCTCGACTACCTGCGCTCGCTCGGTTGCGACGCCTATCAGGGCTATCTGTTCAGTCGTCCCGTGACCGTCGACAAGGCCACCGAAATCCTGTCCCGGCAAAAGGACTGACGCCACGCTTCGCCGCTTCCGGAAGCACCGGGAGTTCCGGGAAAATGGGCGGATGTCGCCCGTCCCCCGCCCATCATGGCCCACGACCGCATTCGTCACGATTCCATGACGCCCCGACCCACCGCCGGCCAATGGCGCGCGGCCTGGTCCCTGGCGCCCTACGTCTGGCGCTACAAGCAGCGGGTGCTGGCGGCCTTCGCCCTGCTGCTGTGCGCCAAGCTGGCCAACGTCTCCGTGCCCCTGGTGCTGAAGGAGATCGTGGACCGGCTGGAGCGGCCCGACGCCACCACCCTGGCCCTGCCCCTGGCCTTCATCATCCTCTACGGCCTGCTCCGCTTCGGCAACACCGCCTTCACCGAGCTGCGCGACGCCCTGTTCGCCCGGGTCCTGCAACGGGCCATGCGCGGCATCATCCACGACGTGTTCCGGCACCTGCACGCCCAGTCCCTGCGCTTCCACCTGGAGCGGCGCACCGGCGGCCTGGCGGTGGATATCGAGCGGGGCGCCCGTTCCATCCGCTTCCTCATCAACTTCACCCTGTTCAACATCGGCCCCACCCTGCTGGAAATCCTCATGGTGGCCGGCGTGCTGTTCGTCAAATACGACCCCTGGTTCGGCGCCATCACCCTCATGACCCTGGCGGTCTACATCGCCTTCACCGTGCTGGTCACCAACTGGCGCCTCAAGTACCGCCGCGCCATGAACGAGACCGACGCCGCCGCCAACGCCCGGGCCGTGGACAGCCTGCTCAACTACGAGACGGTGAAGTATTTCAACAACGAGGATTACGAGTCGGAACGCCTGCGCAACGACCTACGCCGGGCCGAGGACGCCTCGGTGGCCAGCGAGGTCTCGCTGGCCTGGCTCAACGGCGGCCAGGCCTTCATCATCGCCTGCGGCGTCACCGCCATGATGGGCCTGGCCGCCCGGGGCGTGGCCGACAGGAGCATGACCCTGGGCGACCTGGTGCTGGTCAACGCCTACCTGATCCAGCTTTTCATCCCCCTCAACTTCCTCGGCACGGTGTACCGGGAGATCCGCAACGCCCTCACCGACATGGAAAAGCTGTTCGGGCTGCTGCACCGGCCGCCGGAGATCGTCGACGCGCCGGATGCGAAAACGCTGGCCATCACGGCCGGCGAGGTGCGCTTCGAGGGCGTGGTGTTCGCCTACGATCCGCGCCGCCCCATCCTGGACGACGTCAGCTTCGTCATCCCCGCCGGCCGCAAGCTGGCCGTGGTGGGCGCCAGCGGCGCCGGCAAATCCACCTTGTCGCGCCTGCTGTTCCGCTTCTTCGATGTCACTTCCGGCCGCATCCTCGTCGACGGCCGGGATATCCGCCGGGTCACCCAGGCCAGCCTGCGCCGCCAAATCGGCATGGTTCCCCAGGACACGGTGCTGTTCAACGACAGCCTCTACCACAACATCGCCTACGGCCGGGTGGAGGCCAGCCGGGAGGAAGTGATGGAAGCCGCCCGCGCCGCCCGTCTGGACCGGTTCATCGCCAGCCTGCCGGACGGCTACGACACGCTGGTGGGCGAACGCGGGCTGAAACTCTCCGGCGGCGAAAAGCAGCGTGTCGCCATCGCCCGCGCCATCCTCAAGAACCCGCCCATCCTGGTGTTCGACGAAGCCACCTCGTCCCTGGACAGCGCCACCGAGCAGGCCATCGGCCAGGAACTGGCGCGCATCTCGGAGAACCGCACCACCCTGGTCATCGCCCACCGCCTGTCCACGGTGGTGGACGCCGACGAGATCCTGGTGCTGGAGAACGGCCGCATCGCCGAGCGCGGCGACCACGCCGCCCTGCTCGCCCTGGACGGCCGCTACGCCGCCATGTGGCGATTGCAGCTGCGCGAGAGGAAGGGCACGGCCGCGGCGGAGTGAGCCTCCGCCAGGGCGGCCGTCACGGCGCTTCCCGGATCACCGCCAGGAAGGCTTCGCCGTAGCGCGCCAGCTTGGCCTCCCCCACCCCGGACAGGCGGGCGAATTCCGCCAGGCTTTGCGGCCGCTCGGCCACCATGGCGGCCAGAGTCTTGTCGGCGAACACCACGTAGGGCGGCACACCCTGGGCCTGGGCCAGTTCCCGGCGCCTGGCGCGCAGGGCCTCGAACAGGGGATCGCCGGCCACCTGGGCCGCAGGCGTGCCGGCCTTGACCTTGCGGCTCTTGCGTTTCGCCTCCAGGTGCTGACGCCCCAGCAACAGGCTTTCCTCGCCCCGCAGGAGCGGACGGCAGGTATCGCTCAGGGCCAGGCCGCCGTGGCCTTGCGCGTCCACGCTGAGAAAGCCCCGGGCCACCAGCTGCCGGAACACGGCGCGCCATTCCCTTTCCGCCAGCTCGGCGCCGATGCCGAAGGTGGAGATCCGGTCGTGGCCGAAGCGGCGCATGCGCTCGTCGTCCTTGCCCAGCAGCACGTCGATCAGGTAATTGACGCCGAAGCGCTGTCCGGTGCGGTGCGCGCACGACAGGGCCTTGCGCGCGGCCTCGGTGGCGTCCCAGGTCTCCTGGGGTTCCAGGCAGTTGTCGCAATTGCCGCAGGGTTCCGGCGATTCATCCCCGAAGTAGCCCAGCAGGGCCTGGCGCCGGCAGGTGGTCAGCTCGCAGTAGCCCAGCAGGGCGTCCAGCTTGCGCCGCTCCAGGCGCTTGTGGGCCTCGTCCGCCTCCGAGTTGTCCACCATCTGGCGCAGCAGGATCACGTCCGCCAGGCTATAGCGCATCCAGGCCTCGGCCGGCTCGCCGTCGCGGCCGGCGCGGCCGGTTTCCTGGTAGTAGGCCTCCAGGCTCTTGGGCAGGGACAGGTGGGCGACGAAGCGCACGTCCGGCTTGTCGATGCCCATGCCGAAGGCGATGGTGGCCACCATGACGACGCCGTCCTCGTTGATGAAGCGGCTCTGGTTCAGCTTGCGCGCGGCGGGGTCCATGCCGGCGTGGTAAGGCAACGCGGCGAGGCCCTTGCCCACCAGCCAGGCTGCCACCTCGTCCACCTTCCGGCGCGACAGGCAATAGACGATGCCGGCCTGGCCGGCGTGGCGCTCCTCGATGAAGCGCAGCAACTGTTCCCGGGCGCCGCCCTCGTCGACGCGCACGTGGTAGCGGATGTTGGGCCGGTCGAAGCCGGTGACGAAATGGCGCGCCTGCTCCAGGCGCAGACGCTGGGCGATCTCGGCGCGGGTGGGCGCGTCGGCGGTGGCGGTGAGGGCGATGCGCGGCACCTCGGGAAAGCGCTCGTGCAGGATGGACAACTGCACGTATTCCGGCCGGAAGTCGTGGCCCCACTGGGACACGCAATGGGCCTCGTCGATGGCGAACAGGGCGGGACGGATGCGGCCCAGCAGGTCCAGGAAACGCTCCGTCAGCAGCCGTTCCGGCGCCACGTAGAGCAGGTCCAGCCTGCCGGCCAGCAGGTCGCCCTCCACCCGGCGCGCCGCATCCGGGGTCAGGGAGGAATTGAGGACCTCGGCCCTGACCCCGAGCTGCTGCAAGGCCGCCACCTGGTCCTGCATGAGGGCGATCAGGGGCGAGACGACAATGCCGGTGCCGGGACGCGCCAGGGCCGGCAACTGGTAGCACAGGGACTTGCCGCCGCCGGTGGGCATGAGCACCAGGGCGTCGCCGCCGTCGATCAGGTGGCGGACGATGGCTTCCTGGTGGGGCCGGAATTCGGCGTAGCCGAATACCGATTGCAGCAATGAAGCGGGGTCGACCCTGGCGTTATGGGTTTGTGCGGGCATGGCCCCGGACTATAGCCGGGCGAAGCCGAAGGAACTAGCGCGGGCTGTGGCAGGAACCGCCGCTGCAACCGCTGCCGGCGGAGCAGGAACCGCAGCCCTTGCTGTCGTCCCGGAACGGTCCCAGTTCGGGATGATGCCGGGCGAACAGCTTGTAGACCCGCTGCACGACGATGCCGAACAGCATGATCGCCAGGATCAGGCCGATGGTGATGAGGTAGGTGCTCATGGCCTCAAGTCGTTCGCCGGGCCGCCCCAAGAACGACTTGGCCCCGAGCGTAACCGTTGCCGCTTCAGCGGCATTACGGATACGGCCTGCCCCTCGCGGGCACAAGGGGGGCGGCTCGGGCGCTTTTTCCGGGCCGGGGGCACAGCTTACTCCCCCGCGCCCAGGCCGGCGAAGCCCATGAAGGCCAGGGACAGCAGGCCCGCCAGCATGAGGGACAGGGCGGTGCCCTGCACCACGTTGGGCACGTTGGCCAGGTTCAGGCGCTCGCGCAGGCCGGCCATGAGCAGCAGGGCCAGGGTGAAGCCCAGGCCGCCGGCGGTGGCGAAGGTCAGGGCCTGGGTGAAGCTGTATTCCCGCGCGGTCTGGAACAGGGCCACCCCAAGCACGGCGCAGTTGGTGGTGATCAGGGGCAGGTAGATGCCCAGGGCGCGGAACAGGGCCGGGCTGTATTTCTTGAGCACCATCTCCACCAGCTGCACCGCCGAGGCGATGATGACGATGTAGGAAATCAGGCGCAGAAACTCCAGGTGGAAGGCGGTCACCAGCCAGTTGAGGCCGAAGGCGCACAGGCTGGCCACCAGCATGACGAAGGTGGTGGCGGCGCCCATGGGCAGGGCGGTGTTCAGGCGCGCCGACACCCCCAGGAAGGGGCACAGGCCCAGGAACATGGCCAGCACGAAGTTGTTGGCCAGCAGGGTGCCGATGAAGATCTGGTACAGGGATTCAGACATGGGCGTGGCCCTCCGCGGGTTTCGCCCGGGCGGAGTCGGTCTTGCGGCTGTTGAGCCAGTTGAACAGCAGCAGCCAGGCGCCCAGCACGAAGAAGCCGCCAGGCGGCAGCACCATCACCACCCAGGGCTGGAAATCGGGTCCGAACAGGCTGATGCCGAACAGCTTGCCGGCCCCCAGGATCTCCCGCACGCCGCCCAGGGCGAACAGGCCGACGGTGAAGCCGGCGCCCATGCCCAGGGCGTTCAGCACCGAGCGCAGGGGCGGATTCTTGGAGGCGTGGGCCTCGGCCCGGCCAAGGATGATGCAGTTCACCACGATCAACTGGATGAAGGCCCCCAGGGCGTCGTACACCGCCAGGCTGATGGCCTGGATCAGGTAGTCGACCACGGTCACGAAGGTGGCGATGATGACGATGTAGGTGGCGATGCGGACTTCCTTGGGGATCACGTTGCGCAGCACGGACACCAGGAAGGTGGACCCCACCAGCACGAAGGTGGTGGCCAGGCCCATGCTCACCGCGTTCATGGCCGACACCGACACCGCCAGCACCGGGCACATGCCCAGCACCATGACGAACACCGGGTTCTGCTTCCAGACCCCTTCCAGGAGTTCTTCCAGGTTGGAGAGTTGTTTCTGGCCGGGGATCATGTGGTGGCCTCCTGCTTGGAGCGGACGTCTTCACTCCCCCCTTTGCTAAAGCCCCCTGGCGGGGATAAAGGGGGCTGGGGGGAATTTTGAGCGGTATAGGTCATTGAGACGGCGCTGAACCCCTCCTGTCCGCCCTTTTTCAAAGGGGACGCTTGCGCATGGGGGGTTGGGAAAGGCGCCGCCTTCAGCTTCTCCAGATTGGGCACCAGCAGCGGCAGCAGCTTTCTGGCGCTCTCGTTGATGCCCCTGCCCACCGCCTTGGAGGTCACCGTGGCGCCGGAGATGGCGTCGATCTCCCAGGCATGCTGCTTGGTGCCGTGCTTGACCACCTTCACCGCGTTGGCCAGGGCCTTCATGTCGCTGGAGAGTTGCACGTCCAGGGCCTCGAAGTTCTTCAGGAAGGCTGCGTCGGTATAGATCTTGTCGCCGATCCCCGGGGTCTCGCGCATGGCAATGACGCCGATGCCGTTGATCACCTGCCTGGCCGGATCGTAGGCATAGAGGACGCGCACCGTGTCGGCGTAGCCCTTGGCGGCGCCCTCGGCGGCGACGCCCTTGAGGCCGCCGGCCTGGTCGTAGGCGGCATAGAACTTCACCGCGCCTTCGGGGGCCGTGGCGCCGGCCGGCTGGATGCCGGCCGCGGTGGCGATGTACTCGTCCACCTTGGCGGCGCCGGGAATGACCTTGAACACCGCCCGTTCCAGGGCGATCTTCTTGTTGGCGTTGACCGCGTCCAGGGTGCCCTCGTAGGCGGTGACGATGAGCACGCCGCACACGGTGGCGACCAGGCCCAGGGTGCGGATCATGGCGCCGCTGGGGGTGACGGGCGGCAGGACGGCTTCGCTCATGCCTTTTTCCCCATCGCGGCTTTTTCCCGTGTCTGGCCGAACACCCTGGGCTGGGTCACCTGGTCGATCAGGGGCGCCAGGGCATTGCCCAGCAGGATGGCGTACATGACCCCCTCGGTGAGGCCGCCGAAGTAGCGGATCATCACCGTGACCACGCCGATGAGGGCACCGTAGATCCACACCCCCCTGGGCGTCACCGGCGAGGTGGCCATGTCGGTGGCCATGAACACGGCGCCGATCATGAGGCCGCCGGAGAGCAGCACGAACAGGGGGTCGGGATAGCGGGACGGATCGACCAGCTGGAACACCCAGGCGGTCAGGGCGGCGCTGGCCAGGACCGCCACCGGAATGCGCCAGTCCATGAACTTGCGGATGGCCAGATAGGCGCCGCACAACAGGATCAGGATGGCGGAGGTTTCGCCGGCCGAGGCGGTCACCGCGCCGGTCAGGAAGTCGGCGGGCGTCGCCAGCACGTTCTCGAACTTCCAGCGCGCCAGGGGCGTGGCGCCGGTGAAGCCGTCCACCGCTCGTTTCGCCCACTCGCCGATGTCCGGCGGGGTCATGAACGGCAGGGTGAAGGTGGTGGGCGCGAATTCGCCGAAGCGGTTGGGCGCGAAGGCCGGCACCCAGGTGGTGATGGCCACCGGGAAGGCAGCCTGGACGAAGGCCCGGCCCACCAGGGCGGGATTGAGCACGTTGCAGCCGATGCCACCGAACAGAGCCTTGCCCAGGGCGATGGCCGTAAAACCCGCCACGACCGCCATCCAGAGCGGGAAGGCGGGCGGCAGGGTGAGGGCCAGGATCAGGCCGGTGATGGTGGCGGACCAGTCGGTCAGGCTGCTCGGGTTGCCGCTCAGACGGTTGAACAGGCGTTCCGTGGCGACGCAGGACAGGGTGACCGTCACCAGCATCGCCAGCGCGGACAGGCCATACTGCCAGACGGAGAAGGCGGCGATGGGCAGCAGGGCCAGCACCACGTGGAACATGATGCGTTCCACGCTGTTGCCCCTCACCACGTGGGGCGAGGCGCGCAGCTCGATGCGCGGAGTCGGGTTCATGGGCAGGTTCAGGCGGGAGTGGCGAGGGAGATGGCGGACAGGGTGGATGCCATGGCGGGCATGGGGACGGCGACATCGTACCTTGCCTCTTGCCCCGTGTGCCCGGCCTCTTCCAGATCCAGCCAGGCGCGCAGTACCCGGTCCAGTTCGCGGGGTGACGGGCGCCGGCCGATCATGGGCGCCAGCCGGTCGGCCAGCTTGCGGCAGCCGGCATGGAAACGGCCGTAGACCGGATCGTGCTCGCCGATGGCGAGGAAGCCGCAATCGCCCTCGCCCAGGGCCTGGACCGCGGCTTCGACGCGGCTGTCGTGGATGCAGAACAGTTCCGGAAAATGAAAATGCAGGTACTTGGAAGCCAGGGAACGGGCTTCCGCCTCGGGCAGATCGAAGAACACGTCCATGACCCGCTTGTGCACTTCCAGCAGCAGCCAGCCATCCAGTTGCTCGGCGGTGGACAGGGCGGCGAACCAGTGGTCCACCGGCGACTTGCTCAGCCAGTGGGCGCCCAGTTCGGGGGAAAAACCCGGGGCGGCGCCGGCATACAGGCGGCCGATCAGGCGCAGCTTGTCGACGACCAGTTCGTCCCGCAGATGGTGCCGCTGGAAGAAGCACAGGTCATACAGCGCCCGGCTGCGGGGGTCCAGGACGGAACGGGACAGCACATCGGCGATGAATTCGCGGGAGAGGGTGGGTTTCATGGCTGCGGGGAAGCAAAACGGGAAATGGAAAAAGAGCAACGGGAAACGACACGAGCGGGAACTCCACGTTTCCCGCTTCCCCCGTGTCCGCGGGCCGAGCCCCGTTTCACCGGATTCGATGTCACGCCGCCTGCTCCCGCAGAATGCCCTTGGCCACGCGGAATTGCTGGACCAGGGGAATGTGGGAAGGGCACACGTAGGTGCAGCAGCCGCATTCGAAGCAGTCGCCCAGGTGGTAGTGCTCGCCCATGGCGTCGTATTCCCGCTGGGCGGCCAGCATGCCCAGCATGGAAGGGTTGAGGCCCATGGGGCAGGCCTTCACGCACTCGCCGCATTTGATGCAGGGATAGGGCTTGCGGTCGGCGGTCCGCTCGATCTGGCTCCGGTCGAACACCAGGATGCCGGACACGCCCTTGGTGACGGGCACGTCCAGGGAAGCCACGGCCTGGCCCATCATGGGGCCGCCCAGGATGATCTCGCGCTCGGACACGTCCGGGGCGCCGGCCCATTCCAGCACGGTGCGCATGGGCGTGCCGATGGGCACCCAGTAGTCGCCCGGCTTCTTGATGCCGGGGCCGGTGACGGTGACCACCCGCTCGGTGAGGCCCTGGCCGGCGGGCAGTATCTGCCCGAGTTGCGCCAGGGTGCCGACGTTGTTGACCACCACGCCCACGTGCATGGGCAGCTTGCCGGGCGGCACCTCCACGTCCAGCAGGGACTTGATCAGCATCTTCTCGGCGCCCTGGGGGTACTTGGTCCGCACCGCCTCCACCGTGATGCCGCCGTCGGCGGGCAGACACTTGCGGATGGCCTCCACGGCATCCAGCTTGTTGTCCTCCACGCCGATGATGGCGCGCTCGGCGCCGATGGCGCGCATGGCCAGGCGGGTGCCCACCATCAGGTCGTCCGGATGCTCCAGCATGAGCCTGTGGTCGCAGGTGAGATAGGGCTCGCACTCGCAGCCGTTGACGATGAGGGTGTGGATCTTGAATTCTCCCGGCACCGACAGCTTGGCGTGGCTGGGAAAGGTGGCGCCGCCCAGGCCCACCATGCCGGTGTCCTGGATGGCCTGGATCAGTTCCTGGGGCGTCATGGCCTCCAGGTCCCGGGGCTCGGCCCAGCGGATTTCCTGGGTCGAGGCCTCGTAGACCCGCAGCAC
>WBZT01000229.1_pt1 | contig 47239 bp, 38 predicted proteins | sample 5204241 | NCBI WGS metagenome assembly WBZT01 (sample SAMN12344358, study PRJNA552823) | activated sludge metagenome | biome: Activated sludge suspended growth; feature: Nitrification reactor; material: Wastewater; isolation source: activated sludge from nitrification reactor of wastewater... | reverse complement strand
CCTGTTGAAATATGGAAAACTCCATCCCCACCCACGGGGCTATACCGAGTTTCCCACATTTCAACAGGACATTAACACAGACAACATTTTATATATTTGAGTGTAGCTGAAATGGGGAAGCCTTCAAATTGTCTTACTTGATGCAAGTGAAGTATCGCGGTTTGCCCTTCACTACTTTCTTAAACACCTTGACAATAATCTCATACAAGTTGCTTGTGCAAATTCCAGAAATGAATTGATTCAACATCTTGTAAGTAAGGATGTAAATGCTGTTCTCGTGAATTACTCCTCTATTGAGAAAAGCTCGATTCTAGAGTTTGATAAACTCCTTACACTATTCCCACATTTAAAAGGGATTATTTTCAATTTCTCAGGGTCTAACCATGATCTGATTTGTATGGTCAAATCTGGAATCAAAGGAGTGTTTGACATTTCTTCGAAACTACAGGATATTCTTATCCAGATTCCATTGCTAAAAAGCCAAGGGCAACCCACTCGTAGTGGTACGGTAAAGCATCATTTCAATTTCGCTCTTATCCGTATCTTTCCACTATGCTTTTCTGGCTTTGGAAACCGTCTTGCAATTTCGAAGCTGTATCTACGAAGTTAACATGTAATTTATAATTAAAGCAAGCCGATACAGGTGGCAAAACAGCTTATAATTCAATTAGTTGCTGAAAATTCGTTTAATTGGGTATTATACCTGCCTCCTGAAGCTTCCGGTAAAGCCCTTCCAAATCCAGCCCAATATAATCACATATTTGCTTAACCAAGTAAACGGGGGAGGCCTCCCCACGTTCAATTCGGAAAAGGTTTGCCTGTTTCAGCATTGGGCTAAAGTCGCTGCAGGGTTGCATCCTCCTAAGCCGTTCTGTTCTAATTGGCTTTCCCAGAGCTTAGGATAAATGTTGATTCTTTCTCTATTATTAAGTCATTAGTTTTATCAGGTTTCGTTTTCTGGCTGTGGCACATCAAATACCTCCCATTGCTCACGATTTATCCCACTTAGCACAGTATTAAAGCGATTTCGATGAATGCCTACGCATAAAAGATTCGTTGGCCTTGAAAAGCCCACGAATGCCATCTTCGCAGACTGTCTTACCAGGTCATGACTTGTTGGGATTGAACTAATCGTCTCTGAAATAGTTTGACGACCTAAAAATTGGTTTCTGAGCCTTTCAGATTCATAATTACCATAGCCTCTACTGTAATATGATTCAAGATATAATGTTGCACAGTGCGTTTGACCTTTCACAGCATGAACGCTTGAAATCTCCATATCGATGCCGCTTAGCCGTAACTTATTCAGCGGAAATAAATCTGGGGATATTGCAGAGGATGATTCCAGAGTTTCATCACGTATAAATTCTTGACTTGAGGCCAAAGTATGTCCTTCGAAAATAGGAAAAGTAGGAATGTAAGTTCTAATTTCATTTAGGACAATCGTGATTTCTCCTCGAACAATACTCATCGACCAATTAAATAAATTCAGTAAAAATTCTTCATACTTTGTAGAATCCATTTCCTTTAAATGCTCAAGTAATAGACGTTTAGTATATACTCTATCATTATTGTAACGTATATTTTCCAATCGAAGTATTTTCAGGAATGAACTGAGAATATTTTTGCGTATTGATTCTAAAGTTAACCTACTTCTATCGTAGTAAAGCAAATAGCACTTCAAATTTTTATAATCAATTTTGGACTTCCCTGTAACTTTGCTATAGTCCTTGTAATAGTTCACTAACCGAAGCTTCTCTATATTGCGTCTTTCTGTATCAGTATTCCAATCGGTATTCCATGCAATTACTTTAACTGGGTACCTATTGAAATCAGAAAGTTGCCCACTATCCTTATAGCCTCTTATTAACTCAACAAAATAAGGTATTACCTTTTCAATTGTTGAATCTTCATATATAATTAAGTGAGGCTTTAATGCACTTTCATTTATACCATTTATTGTGAATGCCGGGCCTCTGTACACTGCAAAATTCGACACTACATTGGCATTGGTACGACTGAGTCTAATACTTTCACTAAGGGGTAATACAAGGCTCCTATCCTCCCATACATCATTTGCTTCTACTGAATTGTAAATTGATTGATTCCTATCGCCAATACGTTGAAATACAGAAGAGCATCTACCAGAATCATAAAAGAGATTTTCGAGTAATTCATATTGGTGAAAATCCATATCTTGCATTTCATCAACAAAAACATATTGAAATCTTCTTTGAAGAAATTCCACGATACTTGGATACTTCTGAACGTACAATTTGCCAAATAAATATGCATCCGCAAAACATAGTACTCCATTTTCTAAAATTCGCTCCTTTGCAGAAGACAACTTCCGATATGCAGGTGAGTTGTTTTCGTTTCGCAAAGCAATTCTCCCCCCTAACCCTTCAGTTAAATTCCCTTCTAAATCGAATTTTAAGTTGGTAAAATAATTTTCAGGCTCATGCTTTCTTAGCAACCAATTCTTACCTGCATGCTTTGGCATCCTGCTAAAATATGCCTTTGAATACTCTTCATAGATTTCATTATCAATTCTTGAAGGTTTGGTCTTATATTTTTGAATGTAGTAAGGAATTGCAAGAAATTCATCGACAAAGCTTTGTATAGTCCCAATGTAATTGGGATAAGCAAATAATTTTGAAGAACTCTTCAACTTACCCTTTATTTCATCAACAGCAGCGTTAGTATGGGATAATACAAGAATTCCTGAACCATCAATGAAAGGTAGTTTACGCTCTAAAATAACTAATTTAGCAAGCAAAACAGTTGTTTTTCCACTTCCAGGTACGGCTTGTAAATCAAGCGTATTATGATTCTGAATAAAATTAATTCTTTCAGCATTAAACCTGCAATTCTCCGGAAGTAGTATTTTCTCAGCCAGTTCAATATCATGCTGCGATATGTCAATTACTTGAGGCATATTTAATTGCTTTAACGAGATAATTAATGGAATCGTTGGTATCATCAGGGTCGATATTTATTGACCTTCTTGCAATACTACCACTTTTATATGCCACAATATCTTCTTCAATCAAATTCGATAGAGCATATGCTATCTCTGTCTTATGAAGAGTTCTCTTTATAAGTTTAGATGCAAGTTCTCTTTCAAAGTCATTATCCCAATCACTATCTGGATGAATTGATTTTACTATGCCTACAAATTTTTCAGAGAGACTTGTCGATTTAAATAATGAGTATTCTAAAGTCCAACTTGGAGCAATAAATAGCTTAACATTAGCTTCTGACTTAGAATTTAAATCTCGAATCTTGGACTCTAATTCATTACTATATTCACGTGAAGGCCTTTTTACGTAGATAGAATTCCCTTCAGAATCTTTATTTTTATTATATTCTCTAACATCTGAATCAGTTACTACGGATACTGGAGTATTCATTGCTGGCTCTTGTCTTCTCAGAAAAATAGACGAGTATCTTTGGTACGCCAAATTTCCAACATTCACTATTGAAACCCCCATCTCTGTGAGGTCAATACCAATACTTTTAGCAATGCTTGGAATTAATATTTCTTCCGCCCAGCCCTCAACCAGTATTACTCCTTTAGCAAAAAATAAATTAGCCTTTGTTGTATCCAGAAATTTTTCCAAAAACTTGTAATCATCGGAATCCAGTTTGGTATATGCTGGTCCCATTGGAAATGCCTTTCCATTACTGCAAATAATTAAATGTTCAAGCTTTAGTTTAGAAGCCAAATTGGGGCTATGTGTAGTTAATATCAACTGTATTTTAGTCTGCCTTTGTAGGGCTTCTATTACTTGCATTTGAGCTTGAGGGTGCAAATGAGCTTCCAATTCTTCAATTAAGCCTAACCTAAGTCCAGTCCAATTTGATTTATTAAGATGCAATAACTCAGCCGCCATAAATAGCCTATTTAGGGTTCCAAGACCAGGATTAGCATCTCCTTTCAAGCTTAGAGTAATTTTTTCAAGAATGTTTTTAATCCCTGCAGTTACAACATCAAAATGGGATTCGTTTGAACGACTATAAAATTCTTGGATATAGCGGTCAATTTTGTCTTTAATCGCTTTTCCCTCTTGCGGGCTTACCATATTTCTTCGTCCGTCAATATCCTTTATCTCTATTGGCTCTCCTTTAAAATATTTTATTACTTCATCATTTAACTCATTAAATACTTTAACTAACTCATGGTCATCTCCCTTTTCTTTAAAGGCAGTGTCTCCCAGTAATATTTGTGAAAGACGAGAATTTTTCTTTGCTACCAATTCATTTTCAGCATCACGAAGAGGTTTCAAGAACGTACACTTCAAATATTCTCGTGCTTCAGCGTTCAATAAATAGCCTTCATTTTCTGCACCGGCTTTTACATCCGATGGTAATATCAATTTACCTTTTCTTGATACATCATAAATCAATTTCAAATATGGTTGCGCTTCCGCTCCTTCACCTTCCCATGCAAGCCATTCAGTGAAATTTTTTGCTTCCTCCGGCAAAAAGCCTCTTAATATTATTTCTATACGTAGACGTTCTGAGTCTTTGTAAAAATCGGAGTTATCAACTTTAATATATTCCCAGCTATGCGTTTTAAGAACAAGCTTAATTGCATCAATAATTGCAGTTTTGCCCGAATCATTTTCGCCTATAATTACATTTAATCCATTAGTAAATTGTAGGGTAAAATTAGGAGCTGCAATATCAAAAGGAGATTCAGAGCCAAATTTACGAAAACACCAAAGTTTTAAAGTCGATAAAAACATATATATAATTGCTTACAGCTAAGTTTGTACATTCACTTTCTCCCAAGGGCATCTGCAATAAGTGCAATTGCAATAGCTACAAGAGCAATTCCGATAAGATTTTTTAGTCCGTCATCGGAATTGAAATCACCTGGATTTTTACCCAGTAGATGTGCTAATTCTTCTCTTTCAGCCGGAGTAATAACCCCTCTTTGCGCTTTACCTGTCAAGTATTTTAATCTTTCTTCGCTCGTATTCATGATATTGTAACGACTTTTAAGATAAACTTATTAATTTGCTCAGAAACTGCTGATGTAAACATTTCATTATTCAGGACCCCACTTTGACCGAGTTCCTTTAATGAATTAAGTGCTTCTAACAGTAAATGTATATCTAAATCACTTCCAGGCATTTCATAGTAGTTTTTAAACAGATTCATGCTTCCTAATTCACATAGAATTGCTTCCGCAATTGGACTATAATTATCTGCTGTAAAACTGTATCTCGCAATGGAATTCATGGCACTAAGCACGACACCTTCTTGTAAACAAAGGAAAAACCTGTTTTTGTATTTCTCATTGTTCTTTAAAATTCCAAGTTCTTCCGATACTCCGTTAGATGGACTATAATTGTCACCATTTTTTTGGTCAGCAGTTGCAATTACAATTGCAGCATCGCAACAATCCAATAGTTGAGTTACAACTTCAAGAACTGACTTAGAGCCCTTTGGCTGATTTTCAGCAATCAAAGGTTCACATCCTATTAATTCCAAAATCCGCATTGCAAATTTTGTAGGTGCCATGTTCTTTTCGCAATGGCTAATAAAAATCTTTGGACGTTTATTCATGCTATGAATTAAGGTAATCTAAACTTTAAATTTCACATTCGAAGAAAGTGCTTACAAATCTAATTTGATTCCATTCTTCTTAAGCCAAGCCTCACTCGCTGCATAATCTGGCATTTTCTTGTCAAGCTCATTCCAGAATTTTGTTGAATGATTTGGGTATTTTAAATGGACCATTTCATGTGTAATAATATAATCTAATACCTTAATGGGAGCCAAGATACATTTCCAGTGAAAATTTAATCCATTACTCGGTGTCCATGAAGCCCAACGATTTTGTAAATCCAAAACCTTAATAGAGGTTGGTTTCTGCGTAAATTTCTCCTCAATTAGCGTTAGTCTTTCTTTTATTTTTTCAATTGCTTTGTCTCGGTAGAAGGCCTTAAAAACTTTATCTGCCTGTGGCAGATAAAGTTTATCTAAATGAAAGTAACCGCCACTTATTTTCAAAGGAACATCTTGACTCTCTGTCAACTTTAATCGATAATTTCTTCCCAAATACAGAAACGATTGACCGTTTACATACTCACGATTTACTTTGCCATGGTTAAGTTCTTTCCATTTTGCAATTTTTGTAAATATTTGATACTCTTTAGCCTTTACAGCAGCCTCAACTAAATCGTCTGATGCAGTATCAGGTGCAAGTACTCTCACTGAGCCATCACGTTCAATGAAAATACTTACAGTTTTCTTTCTCGAGGTTTTCTCAATAGTGATATTTAGATTCTCTAATTTCATTTTAAATCAGCCTCTCTGTTTTTTGCAAGTTTCATTAATTCGCCTGCTAATTCACTTGCTTTAGGTGATAGTTCTGCAACTTTTGAATAGCGAATCTCATCTTCAATCATTCCTTCTATTCTTTTTCTCTCGGAAGCTTTGTCTGTCCAAAAATTATTGATTTCTGCAGTTTCTTTTAGGATGAAGAATAATGCATGTGTCAGTTTTTTCAACTTGTTAATTTCCTCTTGATTTTCGTTGGTAATTCCTGCCTTCAGCAAATCATAAAACGGAGCCTCAACGATTGATATTCCTTCGGTTTCTACTTTACGACCTGCTGCCATCTCATCTCTCAATCCGGTCAACTGTTTTACTATTTCTTCCCAATTTTCCTTGTATGAGTTCAATATCATTTCTAAGCGGTCTTTGAAACGACTATAAAGTGTCGGGTCTTTCTCAAGATTCACTTTGATGTGCCAACGAATGGCATGTTCCATTTCCGATGCTTTCGATTTTGTCGTTTTGTTCAGGTAATCAACTTTGGTTTTGAATTCATCTGAAAGAATAGAAACCTGCTGCACTTTGGTATCAATGCCTAATGAGAATAAATGCTTATCAATGAGCTGACGGACTTTCTGCGAAGCCCATTTCAAGTCCATTGTCTCGTCTTTGTAGCGGTCTTTTATTCTCCAAAGCAAATAGCCCAATCGTTTTGCACGAACCCAATATTCGGCACCTGACTGTGTGTTGAAAAGCAAATCCAAACTATCGAAGAAACTCTTGGAATAAGTGAGCAATTCCGCCCTGAACTTTATATTATTGGCCTGTTCAATACAACTCTCTGCAAACTCAAATTCTGCTCCTTGGTCGGTGAATTTCTGATTCAGGAAGTTTTCAATTTCATTCAGTTTGTTGTCGGTAAATAAATTAAGAATGCGTTTATAGCGGGCTTCTAAAACAGGAATTTCCTTATTGATGTCACGGAATACATTCAGGAAGTTTTTCAGTTTGTCCTTGTCCTTATCTGTATAAATCGCTAATGCCTCGGCAAGGTGCTTGGTAACTCCGTAATAGTCCACAATCAAACCAAATGATTTGCCTTTCTTGGTTCTGTTTACACGGGTAATTGCCTGAAATAAATCATGCTCCCTCATGCCTTTGTCCAGATACATTACCTGTTCAATTGGTGCATCAAAACCAGTAATCAATCTGTCGCAAACGCAAATAATACCAATGCCAGATTCAGGTTTTTCGTAATCAAAATCTTTCTTGAAACTGTTTTTTGCATCTGTGTCCAATGCTTCACGCCTTGCCTTGCTGATGTAGCCCGGCTCATTATTGCCCATGCTGGAAACAATAGCTTGCACCTTCAAAAACTCTAATTGCTTTATTCGTTCATCATCCCTTTCTCCGTCAGGAAATGCTTTCATCTCAGCAATTTTACTCTGAATAGCAATCTCTAATTCATACTTGTATCGCACGGCAGCCACAATGCTTGATGCAACAACCTGTGCTTTAAAACCATTAACTAAAATATCGGTATAATAATGTTCAATGATGTCTTTTGCAATTTCGGCAATTCGTTCTTTGCTTTCTAAATAAGCTATGAATGAACCGTAACGTCTTTGAATTTCTTCTCTTTCTTCCTGTGTCCGTTGTTTGAACATATCTTCAAACTCGGCATCAAAGAGTTCCTTGTCTTCAATTTTGTCTTTGGAAACTTTACCAATGTATTTAATTTCAACGGTGGCTCTGTCGGCTACTGCTTTATCGAATTTGTAGGAATCAATCCACGGTTCTCCGTTTTCATCCAATCTGCCCCCAAAGCGTTCATGTGTTTTTATTTCGTGGCGTTCGGTAAGCAATGGCGTTCCGGTAAAGCCAATTCTCACAGCTTGCGGAAAGGCGTTGAATAAATTATCGCCCATATCTCCGCCTTGTGTTCTGTGGGCTTCGTCCACCAATAATAAAATGCGGTCGCTGGCATTGATGGTTTCAAACTTGTCGAAAGTGGGCACTATGCCTGCATCAATTAACGATTGTGCAGAAACATTATTGTCAGCCAAAAATTTGTGAATCATAACAATATTCAAATTGGCTGTATCATCATTCAATTCGGTAAGGTCGGCTTTGCTGTCAATGATGGAAAGCGATTCGTTGGTGTATTTCAGCGTATCTGACAACTGTTCCTCCAAATCCACACGGTCAACAATGGAAACGATTTTCAGGTCTTTCAAATCATCGCTGCTGCGAAGTTTGCGAACCAGAAAAACCATGGTTAAACTCTTTCCACTTCCTTGAGTGTGCCACACAACACCGCCTTTTTCTTTGGGTGTATGACCTAACCGCAGGTTGCGGATGATTTTGCCAACGGCACGGTATTGATTGTAACGAGCCACTACTTTCACTTCCACACCCTTTTTGATTTCCATGAAAAGGGTGTAGTGCTTCAGGATGTCCACCAAAATTTCCTTGTTCAGCATCCCGTGAATCAACACTTCCTGCCGTTCTTCATTGGGTGGAAAGGCTACGGTTTTATATTCTTCGGGAAAAATGTCCACCCAATTGTTGTAAAAATCAAAATCGGCACTGATGGTTCCTACCCGTGCTTCGGTGCCGTGGGTAATGATGCTGAAAATGTTGTAATGAAATAGTTTTTCTTCTCCTTCTTTTACTCCGTAATCGTCCTGCCTTGTGTTGGCGTATCGGGTAACTTGCAGATACGCTTCACTCAAAGGTTCTGCTACATCAAAATCTTTGGCTTCTACCACAACCACGGGCAGACCGTTCAGGAATAAAACAATATCAGGGATGATGCCTTGCCGACTTGCACCAGGAGTAAGCAAACGAAACTGATTGATGGCGATAAAACTGTTTCTGTCCCAGTTTCTGAAATCAACCAAACGGACTGTGGGATTTACTTCGCCTGTAAGTTCATTTTTGTTTACCGTTGTTCCTTTCAGCAGCAAGCGATGAATTTCCTTGTTGGCTTCGTGAAGACTTTTGCCGGGGAAATTCTGAATTTCAAAAAGCAGTTCATTCAGTTGCCTATCCGTGAGCCACTCGGTGCCGTCAGGCATTTTGTTGATGGCTTTGATGCTGTCTTTGAAAACCTGCGGCAATACTACCTGCTTGAAATTCTCTCTCAAACTTTTTGCAGGTTCTTGCGGCACGCCCAAACCCTGGTCAATCACCTTCCAACCTAACTGGCGAAGTTTATCTAAAAACGGTTTTTCTACATTGATATATTCAGCCATAATTAAGTTCGGTTATTGGTTAGGTAGGCCTGCTCTGGGTGATTAATCATTTCGGGATGTAGGTACTTTAATTTTTTTTCTTCAATCATCTCACTGAGATACTTCCTTTTTACATATCCTTCTCCCTTATTCAGGTATCCTGCAATTTCTATGGCTTTCATAGCTCGGATAGCACACAAATCAAGAATGATATTTTTCACCTTTTCACTATCATGTTCTCTTTTATTGAGTTGCTCTATTTTTTCAAGAATTTCTTGAGGTAGTGCACTTATCTCATTGGCTGGTGCACTTAAACCCTGAGGTGGTGCACTTATTTCTGTAGCTGGTGCACTTAAATCCTGAGGTGATGCACTTAATCCATCACCGGCAACATAATATGTTGCTTTGCCTTTTCCCTTGGATTTCAACAGGTTATATGTTTTTAGCAGCCTTAGGTCATTGCTTGCTTTAAGCGTATCGCAATCAGCCATTTGGCGGTAGGTGGTATTATCAATGGCTCCAACCTCTCTCACAAAAATGAGTGCCTGTTTTTGGCTGTCTGCAAGGTCAAATCTTTCAAACTGTTTCAGCCATTCTAAATCATTGGCATCCAGAAAGTGGTGTAAAAGCAAGCGGGAAGTGAATTCATTATTCTCTCGGCTCGATTCAAAAGTTGGAGGCACAAGGTGAGCAGCTTGCATTAATCTACGCATGGCCCTGATACCCGAACCTTTTGTTTCTGCCAGATTGGTATCGTGAAATACAGCAGCAATGAATGGGTTACGGGTTTCGCTTCCAGGAAGTCCTAACTTTTCCTCGGATTTTAATGAAAACCCGGGATTGATAATTTCAATGCGGTTATCATAGCGAATGATTTGCGTTGGGCGGTGCTCACGATACGAACGATGCATCAACGCATTCACAATGGCTTCCCGAAGGGCTTTCATTGGCAATCCGGTTGAAGCTGCTTGCAAATCATCTTCGGGCAACAAAAATCCTTTAGGTAAATCGGCATTAATGGCTTCTATTAAACGATACAACACTAAAATGAGAGGGCCTCTCATATCAATGGTTGTAAAGCGTTCGTCAGGGTTTTCAACCCAAACATTACCCGGAACACGAATATAATCGGCACGCAGCATGGGGAAAGTGCTGCGTTGTATTTTGGAATTACCAAATAACAACAATCCGGCAAGGTTTAACTCATTTGGGTTCTCCTTATTCACACAACCCAAAGCTTCTAACAATTCTTTGTCGGAGTAGGCAAGTTCTTCGGCAGCAGGATTTACTTTTTCACGAAGCAAACGATATCGCCTTAAAGCATTTTCATCTACATCGGCAAGCGTTGTTCCCTTTACCGGTGTTTGGTCGTAGCTTCCGGTGTCCTGATAGAACACATGCATATCATCATCGGTGCAGTGCTGGTCGGTGCTGCCGATTCTTCGTAATGCACCAGACGGCAATCCTTTGCTTTTAAAATAAAGCGGTTTTTGTTTGGCAGGTAATTCATCTACCCAAATTTTCAGAACAGGTTGCCCGTTTATTTTTTCAATGGTCATAGCAGGCCGGACAGGCATATTAAACATGCTGGCACATTGCGTAGCTATGTCGCTTTGAAGTTTGTCCGGGTCGGGCATCGGGTCAACTTTGTAATTAGTTGCGGCAGTGGCCGAATCATCAGCACTAATGCTCATTAAAATATAACCACCACCTAAGCCGGGTTCGTTTGCATAAGAACAAACTGTTTCCATAATAGATGTGGTAGTATCACCTATACCCTTGGCTTCTATCCACGGACATTCATCTGTATCATTCAGAATTTCAAATAATTCTTCTGCGGTATATTCTGCCATAACTACTTTCTAATTGACCTTTAAAATGAAATATCTCCATTGCTTTTTATCTTGGACTTTCAAATCTTTCCATTCAAAGCGATATGTTTTGTTCAATTTGGAAAAAGCCGTTTTACTACTTTGGATAAATGTCGGAACATCTGTTTTCTTTAAGGTTTGGAATATGCCATCATTGAAATACTCATAAATCTTTTGCTCACGTCTTGATTTCCAAAATGATTTTACATTGCTAGCAAACAAAAAATAGCATTCATTGAAACCTTTTGCTTTAAGTTGCTCTAAAAAGCGAACATCTTCAAAAGCAAGTTCCATTCTTCTGGGTATCTGTTTGTTGATAGGCACTTTAAGTTCAATAGCAATCTTGGATTTGCCATCAGAAATGTAAATGTCAAGTTCTTTTTTATGGAAACCCTTTTTTGAACCTGTAATAGCTTCTATATTTCTTTCGAGTTGGATTTTACAAGAACTGCTTAGATTCTGTTTGAGATAAAAGCCCAATTCATGCTGCAAGCCAGCCTCATTGTATAATTCTACAACTGTGCCTTGCTGAACAAATTCAATAAATTTATTTAACTGTTCTTCAATCATTCTAAACATTACTTATGGTTTCCATTTTCTCAACTTTCACCTGCTTCCGCCCACTCAACAAATCCTCCATCAAACCTTTTTTAAGACTTTGCATTTTCTGTAAGTAGGTTTGCTCGGTTTGGAGTTTATTGTCTATTGCCTTTAATCGTTCAGCTATTTTCTGTTGTTCATCAAATGGTGGCTTTTTGAAAGTTGCTTTCTCGAAATCTGCTTTACCAATATTTCCTTGTGCTCCGGTATTTACTTTGTTAAAAATCTGTGTCAATAAATCTCCTGCTATGAGTAAGTAGTAAAGGAATTCCTTGTCAATGTCATTTTCCTTAATGATGGGTTCAAATCTTCCAACACGGTAGTTCTGTAACACAATTCCATTTAAGCCTTTTACTAAACATGCCTTTCCAAGTGTTGCTCCTGTTAATGCCATTAATACATCCCCGTTTCTGATGATTTCATTTTGAAATTCATCTTCTCGCCCATAAGCAACAAAAGAGCAACTTGAGAGGTCAACGTTCTCGGGTTTTACCTGACCAATTTTTACAACCGGAATTCCAAATTCTGTGAAGTCATAATCTCTGAATTGATGTCCATGAATTAAATCAACTTCTTCTCCAAAAACCTTTTCATTCCATTCTACAGGTATCAACCCCAGCTTACTTTCCTTATACAAATTCGGTGCATCTTCGTATCGGGGGCGGAGTTTGTTGGTGTTTAGGTCTATGCCACGGGTAAACAAATCCTGCAACAAGCCTTGCTTTATCGCTTTGTATTTGGCAATGGCGGCCTGGGTTTTTTCAATCACCGCATCGGCTGTGGAAAGGATGCAGGCGATTTGGCGTTGTTCAGTGTAAGAAGGAATAAGAATTTTAATCTTGCTGAATTCAGAAATCCATCTTCTTTTATGGTCTGCGTTAGCTACAGAAATTTTTAATTTTTGAATGAATTCAAAAATTAATCTCAAGTCAATTACATTCTCTTCTTTCGGCCTAAGAAATTTCATTGCAGATGATTTTACCTTAAAGGGAAAATCAACAAACTTGCTGTCCGTGGTGAAATCATCAAAAATAATCACAGGCAGATTGTTGTATACATTATCAACTTCAGTTGTATAACCAAGTAAAAATGATTTTCCAGCGGTTAATACAGGAGTCCCAGCAATATCATTATAATCATCTGATGTAACTGTATAATAGTATGGCTGTTCATATTGGAGAACATCACCCAAGGGGACAATAGTCCAACCATTGGGAACGATAGAAGTATCTTTCATTATCTCAGTCATATCCCAATTCTTGAAAAAAGATGTTTAATAATTCTGTTTCCCTTTCTCTCTCATCAAGTATCTTATTTAGTGTTGTAGAATATTTATCTCGAATTTTTTCTACCTCCAATAACAATTGGCGTTGGTGGGCTTGCAAATAGCCGTTTACGGTTTGTTGCAAGGTTCGCAGCCAGCGTGATAAAATCAGGTCTTTGGCTTCTTCAGGGGTAATGAGCAAACGGGCTTTGTCCACCAGGTCTTGCTTGCGGTCTTTTATCTCTTTTATTTTCTTCTTGCAGGTTTTAAGTTCTTCTTCCAGTTCGGTGTGTTTTGCCATGCGGTTTTCCTCGGCTTCTATCATGGCATCGTAGCGTTCTACTTCGGCAAGGTATTTTACTGCTTCGGCTTTTAGCGTGGCTATTTCATCAGCCAGTTCAGGTTGCGTTTTCAATGCTTTTTCGTTGGCTTTTATCCGCTTCTGCAAATTCTTATATTCCTTGTCGGCTTCCTTGCGTTCGCCCTTCACGGCCTTTATGCCGTCTTTGTGTTCTTTCAGTTCATTGCTTCGCCACACTTCGTAATCATCTTCGTTCCACACATCGTCTTCAAGTTCGTTCACCTCGTCAAATTTGGCTTGCAGTTCATCCCGCCTCGCTTCGTTGTCCTTCAGTTCCTTCAACACTTCAGGGAACTGGCTTTGCAAAATTTCATCATCAGGTATCAACTCGGCATTCCATCCACTGGCATCCACACTCTTTATGTCGTTGGTAATACTGTTCCAGTAAGCCGCAAACGAACCACGGCTTTTAAACTCGTCCAGAATTGGTAGGGCAATCAGTTTTTCGGTAAGCGTGGCAGAGAAAGTATGATACAGGTCGAACACACTGGTTTTCTGTTCGGGCAATTCCTCCAATAGCGGCAATTGCTGTTGCCACCATTCTCCAATTGCAAGGTTGTATCGGCCAAAGGCGGTTTTTATTTCCTCGCTTTCGTCAAACAGTTTTTTAATGTCCTCTTTGTGTGCAATGTTGTCCGAAAATTTAAGGTAGTTGGGCTTTAAGTGCTCAAACAATTTGGCTTCCAATCCTGCATAGCAGTTGAAGTAATCGTTCAGTGCCTTTACTTCATTTTCAGGAATACCGCCCTGCAAATGGGCATGCACATCCTGCGGTTCGGGTGGTGGTGCATTGTCCACAAACCTGCGTATGTTGAAATTGAAATCTTCGTTTTCCAGATTGTTGTGCTCGTCTATGGTTTTGTTTTTAGCCACCAACCTGCTGTATTTGGATGTTTCCTTTTTGTGCCTGTAGGTGTAAGCAATTTTCTCCAAATCTTCGGGGCGAAGCTTGTTTTGGTTTTTTCCTTCTTTAAATTCCCTGTCGGCATTGATGAACAGCACATGGTCTCTGTTGTGTGCCTCCGCTTTGTTAATCACCAACACACAAGCCCCAATGCCCGTTCCGTAAAACAAGGCAGAAGGCAAACCGATTACCGCTTCCAGGTAACCTCGATTTACCAGCCACTCACGGAATTTCTTTTCTTCACCACCACGATACAACACACCATGCGGCATTACCACCGCCATTCGTCCGGCATTGCTCAGCGAAGCCACCATATGTTGCACAAACATGAAATCGGCTTTGTCTTTAGTAGGCATCCAAAAACTAAAGCGTTCCTTAAACTTCATGGAAGTGGTGGAATAATCCTGAGAAAATGGTGGATTGGCAAGGATGATGTCAAAGGTTCGTAGTTCGTTGTTATTCTGATGCAGTGGATTGAGTAAAGTGTCACCGTTCAGAATCTTGCTGTCGTAGATGTTATGGAAGAGCATATTCATTTTACACAAACCCCAAACTGTTCCGCTTTTCTCTTGCCCGTAAAGCGAAAGATTTTTTGCCGTTCCGTAGCGGCTCTCAACATAGTTTTTACATTCAATAAGCATACCGCCACTACCAACTGTGGGGTCGTAGATTTCTGCATCTTTGCCGGGTTCTAAAATATTCACCAGCAGTTTTACAATTTCGTTGGGAGTGTAGAATTCTCCTGCTTTCTTTCCAGCACTATCGGCAAAATGTTTTATCAAATATTCATAGGCTGCACCCATCAAATCCGGAAATTCCAGATTATCGTCACGCAAACTAATTTTGTTGAATTTCTTAATCAGCTCCCTTAAATCCTCATCACTAATTTGCTTATTGTTCTTCCCAAAAGTTTTGTTGAAGTTGATATTATCCTGATTGAATACACCATCCAATTTGTCAAGATTAGCATCTTGCAATGCAGCTAATGCTTTATTCAAATGGTCTCCGATTTCTTCTTGCAGGTCCTTGATGTAGTTGTAACGCTGTTGTTTGCCTTCAGAATCTGTGTAGAATTCAGGGTCACCATCTAATTGTTTCCAGCGAGCTGCCAATGGAACAAAGAAATCATATTCTGGAGCGTTCTGCCTTTCCAGTTCTCCATATATTAATTCAGGGTCATTCAAACCTCTTACTTCAGTAAGTACTTTTTTTCGTGTATCACGATGAACTTCGAATTGGTCGTTTACTCGCTTTAAAAACAACATGGAAATAATATACTCCTTGTACTCTGAAGCATCCATGTTTCCCCTTAGAATATCACATGCTTCAAACAAAAATGATTCTAAGCGGGAGAGTGAAAGTTTATGTTTAGCCATTTATTAATTTATTATTTTGAGATTCACTTGGATAATTTAAGAGTTTGCCGAGCAAGTTCAAGAGCTTCCAAAGCATGAGTCTTATCTTTTACAACATCCAAAATATTATCACAAAGCCATAACCTTAGCAACTCTGATTTATCAATGTTATAATAGTCCGCCAATTTAACTACTTGGACTTCGGATGGTCTTTTACTCCCAGACTCGAACTTGCTGATTACAGCTGTATCAACCTCCATAACCGAAGCAACTTGTCTAAGCAGTAAGCCTTTGGCTTTTCGTAATTCCCTTAATCTAAGGCCGAGCTTATTCATTTTTGACGATTATTGACTTGTTTATTTTAGTCAAATATAATCATCAATCTTTAATTTCAAAGTAAGTGCTCGAAAAATCTTTGGATTACTATCAGACCAGCCAGATAATAGTTTAAAAATAACCGGAAGGGCACTATAGCCCATTTAGTAAAGTCAAGGGTGCTAAAGATTCATAATACGGACCCAACACGAATTACACGTAACCCAATAAAAATGGTGAACATGAAAATTGTTTGATGTGGGAAAACGCTGAAAATCAACAATTAACATGCATCACTACGTCAAGAATTTTGAAAAGTTACGTTTTAAGAAATTTTTTATTCATTGATAATGAATTAGTTGCAAAATTAAAATCCGATTTCCTGTAACTTGAAATTAGGCCATGGCGTTTAATCAATTCGGACGATGCTCCTAATATTTTGAAAACCAATAAAATAAATTAAATATGGCTAAAGATTCAAAAATTGAATGGACAGACCACACCGCAAACCTTTGGTGGGGCTGCACAAAAGTGCATGAGGGCTGCGACAATTGCTACGCAAATGCCCTGGCGCACCGATGGGGGCATGATGTCTGGGGCAATGATGCATGTAGACGTTGGATTCAATCGACACAGAAAGAAATTGAAAAAATGCAAAACGCTGCAGCAAATGCGGGACAAATTCACAGGGTATTTGTGGGTTCTATGATGGATATATTCGAGAAACCCATGCCTATGGTTGATGGTAAAGGAGAGCTGTTCAAAAGTACAACAGGAGATATGCGTGATATTTTCTTTGAAGAAATCGTTCCGGCTTCACCAAACCTGCTCTTTTTGTTGCTAACGAAAAGGCCAAGCAACATTAATAAATACATTCCTAAGAGCTGGCTAACCAAACCACCGAAAAATGTAATGTTTGGTGCAACTGTCATTAACCAGAGAACTGCAGATATGGTGATGAACCAACTAACTAAGGTAAAGGGACGTAAATTCCTTTCTGTAGAACCACAGTTATCAGAACTGACTTTAAAGCAATGGCTTGTGAAAAAACAGATTGATTGGGTAATTCAGGGGGGTGAATCAGGTCCACACAAAAGACCCTTCAATACTGACTGGGCTCGCTCACTGAAAGCCGAGTGCAAGCAAACGAAGACCCCATATTTCTTCAAGCAAATTGATAAGGTAAAGCCAATTCCGGATGACTTATTGATTCGGCAGCTACCTCCACTGTAAGGGTGATTGCAATCTAACCCTGGAAGCCCTTGCAAAACTGCTGGGGCTTTTCATTTTTTGTGGTTGGCTTATAAATGCACCCTGCGTCTTAGGCTTCTTCAGTTACGATCAGCATCAAAGAATCCGGGTTATGGAGGGGTGGCAGACATAAAAATAGGTGGGTTTCACTATGACCGCATGAGCCAGGAAACCTGCGAAGGAGACCCAATCAAAACGGTACACGGCTACGCCCACCATTAAGTGAACGCATTCCGCATATCCAGTCTGATTGAGTTATTCTTTTCGCAGGTTTTCGGCTCAACAGGATAATGAAGCGTAATACTTTATGTAGTCAATAATAACACCGGTAGTCAGAGGCTAAATTATTGACTTTTGCTGTTATTGCAAACCCTACTCGGGCAATTCAAGCATTTTAATCTGGGCTATAGCATTTCCGGCAATGCCCCTGATGGAAGAATACATATGAGTTGTGTTAAGGAGTACTGATTGTATGTGCTTCTCACGCTGCTTCCAAATGCTCTCCATACTGCGCTTCTCTCGTTGTAGGTCACTCTGTAGCGTGGCAAATCCCTCTACGATGCCTTCTACATGCATCTTAAATTCGTTGCTTGTCAGGTAACTGTACAGCATCTCCATCTTTGTTCCCCGGTTCTCCTGAGATAAGGAAGCATCATGTAACATGAGTACAGCCTCCCTGAGTACGAATGAGAGCCCTTTGAATTCTTCAAACGAACAAACCCAGATACCGTTAACAAGGCCCATTCTTTCCATGCCCTTGGGATAAACCTCAGTAACCAGTACCCCGAAATTTGCTTTCCTGAGCCGCATGTCCTTTTTAAATTTCTCAATCCATGCAGCCTGAAAATCCTTTGTCCGTTTACTTTCATAATAGATACTCCCTACAGGTTCCGTAGCAGTATTATAAACTATCTGCATGCAGTCGGCACCACGAGCTCCTTTCATAACTTCCTCGACAACATCATTGGGGAAATTATCGTTTAGGAAATCTTCCATTGCAATTTCCTGTACCTCACCCTGGATTTGCATGCTTCCCTGTTCCGCCTTTTGTTGCGCAATTTGAAGTTGTTCCTTAAGCTGCTGGATGACCAGTTCCCGCTCCAGTAATTTCAGTTGAGCTTTGCTGTCTTTTTCAGCACGTAGTTTTTGTTTCTCCTCAGCAATTAAGTAGGAAACTTTAACTTCCGCTTCCGCCTCAATCTGACTTCTCAGTTCCTCTTTTTCACGGGATAGCCTTTCGAAGTCTGCTTTTAGCTTATTTAGAGCTTTAACCTCTTCCAATTTCTCATCGAGCTGTTTCTGATACTCAGAGATTTGTTCTGATTTTTCGGCTTCGATTGCCTTTCGAATTTTCTTCTCCAGATTTAATTTTTCCAGTGTTAGCCGCTCACTTAATGATTTCTGTACAACATCATTAATATGGGCTCTATCCTCGTTTATTTGCTCTTGAATAATCTGAAGTTCTTTCTGCTTCGCTTCAAAATCAGTATTCAACTGATTTAGTTGTAACTGATACTTGCTTTGCATCTCATTCTGTATTTGCATATGCAGGACGTGGTTTACGTCAATCTCGGTGCCACATTTCGGGCAGTTTATTGAGTTTTTCATAATTTTCTTTTATGGAAGGGTTAATTACTGAGAATAGTTATTCTATCCAGAAATTGCATTATATTCTCTCCAATCTCTCTGGGGTGAACGCAGTTGCCTAAGGTTCTGCCACCATAGAGCAGTGTTCGTTGATAGTTGGGAATAAACAAGTGCTGGAATTGTTCATCTGTCAGTCCATAAAAAAGCAATGCAGAATTGAGTGGTGATTTTTCTGGGTCTTTCACCCAATACACGTGACCTCGCTCATCAATCTTCCATTCTTTTCGGAAGATAAAAATAGATTCAACAATAGCTTGGTAGTAAAACGAAACCTGTTTCTCCACGAAATCACCGTGGTCAATATACTCAGGTTCGTCTTCAATAACGTACTGAATGTCCCTCACTTCATTACCTTGCAGGTAGAGGGCTAATTTCCGGAGCCTATCCGGTTGGAGTTGATTTTTGTTTTTCATTTTTCGCAGGTTTTAAGACTCATTAATTTGATTTTAACTGGTGTTAACCAGACACTATTGTTTTATCATGCAGCCTCCTTTTTGATTAAATTATTTAAGTTCTTTAGTATGTGTACCATGCTCAGAACGTCAGTAAAGCAATATTCCAATAAATCTCGCTTTGCAATAATTTGTTCTTCGAATGATAGCAGGTGCATTCCCTCTAATACTTGCATAGCAATGCTACCGTTTTGTATATTTAAGTTTTTATAACTGATTTCTGGGCTCAAGGCAGGAGCAACCACTTTTATCGAAAAGCTACCTTTGAAACTTGGGTGGTAATAATACTTTTTTTCGAATGGCTCCATCAAATCAACAATCCTGCTTATCCTTTCTTCGATTTCATCTTTAAACAGAGGAAATTGATTTGCTAACTCCCGAAGTCGTGTAACCTCAAATGCTTTGTTATAAACTATTATTTTTCCTGGTGTAACAGTGTCTTCGAGTAGTGATTTTACAAATGAAGCTCTTGGGTCATAACCGGGCTCGGCTATAAACTCTTTCCTTGTGTACTCGTTTTTGCCAATACTGTCCTGTATAATCACACAATACTGATAACATATTTGTTGATAAGGTCTCGAATTTTTGAACTGCGGAATGGCAGGCATTGAAGATTCAAAGTCCATGAAAATTAGAGGCCCTTTACCAAGACGAGAAATAAATTCCTTTATACGTGATTTATTTATTCGTTCCTCTCCATCTAATGCTGCATTCACTTCCAACCACTGACTATCTGATAATCTTGCATCACTGGGTATCTCATCCAATCGAGTAATTCCAAGCTCCTTAAAGTAATTTAACTGTGAATTTAAAACCCTTCCGATACTGTATACATTCAGTTCGGGGATGCCTTTCCAGCAATGATTGTAGAAAATACACTTTTCCTTATCGAAACATTTTTTACCCAAATCAACCTGAGGTTGATATTTCCTCTGATTGGCTTTTTCAAACTGAACTAACGTTTTTTTTATTAAGACCTGAATTTCCTTTGCTCTGTGTGTGATGTTTTCTTCTATAAAGTATTCAGACAAGTTCAGCTCGCCTTTCAGTATATAGTTTTTGTTGATGTAAGCTAAATGAACATCAATTTTCTTGTGTAGGTTAAGAGACTTTAGAATCATATATTGAAATCCAACATCGAAAATATGGTCTGGCAATTTTATATGGGTTGAGCTTTTCACTTCGATTAGTTTCCATCTTCTTTGAGCTTTTACCAATAGGTCTCCACGGAAATAGTAATTCCCATCCGCTGATATAAAAGTCGGTTGATAAATAATGGAGGCATCACCTTCCATCGCTTTAATTGTATCTTCAGCAAGTTCACGCAATGACTTTGACTTATCAAAAACATTCACTCCACCGTGGTATAGTTGATATGCTAAATTTTCAACCTGCTGCCATGAGTTGGCTGGAGATTTGGCTGAGCCGATCCTCGGCTCGGCCAAATCGTTGTTGTTTTGTTTTAAATACAAGTACCGGGAGCAGCTTCGGCCTCTTTGGAATTCAGTTTTAGAAATCATTATGCAGAAAGTTTATAACTGTAGGTAGAAGAGAGGGGTGCCATTTCTTCAAGAAACACTTTTAAACCATAATCAATTTCATTTCGGAAGGAGTGTTTAAAGGCAATTTCATCAAGATAATGCTGAAGTAAATCATCTGATACGCTACGGTGAGTACCATATACGAGCCTACTTAGGTTGCTAAATAAGTTTTCGCAACTATTGGTACTTGCTTCACCATCTACATACTTTTTATTTTTGTCTGGGTTATTATGGTTCACTGTAAAGTGATTGTACCCTAATTTGGTTAAAGATTTATAAGCACCCCACTGGTCTGTATGAATTGTACAGCTTTTGTCTACATGTTTCAGGATTATCGGAATGATAGTTTCAGCTGACGTATCTGGAATTTTTTTTAATATGCATTTACCTCCACGCTCAACGATTGCCAAAACTGAAGTTGTTCGCATATTTTCTCTTCCTCTTCCGAACGGGAAATGTCGGGTTAGTCCTTTATTGCCTGTAGAGATGTACGATTCATCAATTTCCACTACTGTATCTTGGAAGCGATGGTCTAAGCATTGACCCATGTGTTCCATAATTCGCTTCGAGAGATAGTGGGCGGTTGAATATGCGAATCCATAGTAGGTATGAATGGCTTGTGATGACATGCCGGAAGAAGAGGACAGTTTTTTATACAGTATCTCGAATAAGTCTGCAAGTGAAATCTTGGTATTGTCAAATGGGCTATCAGTAAGAGGATGCACGTGAATTAAGCACTTCACACATAAGAAACCTTTTTTATTCTTCAGTCTCTTGTAGTCACGGTCAATATTGCCTTTGCAATTCGGGTTTAAGCAAACTCGACTGTCCTTTGTTCGTGCATTAAGTAATGCCCACAACCTTGCATCATCATTCGGATACAGGTTGAGAAATGATTTGTAGGTAATCTTGTTTTTCATTGGGTATATATTTTTAGTTTGTATTTTTGCAATAGGAAAGGGCAATAGAAATCCCGCTCCGGCTTGGGAGTATTTTACACAGATGTAGGATATTATTCGAGCTATTCGTCAGACCTGGTTGCGCCAACAACCGGGTCTGTTATTTTATAATCCTTGCCATTCGGCTTTCTTATGTTCTTCTTCGGTAAGCATTTTCATTTTTTCATTTTGCAATTCTGGCTTGGCTCTGATGTAACCTTCCTCTGTTTTTTCCACTAATTCGGGATTTGTGGTGTAAAAGGTTAGAATATTACTCCCAGAGTAACGCACCATGATTAAGTCTTTATTTTTAATGCAGGTCTCGAAGTACTTCTGGAGAGAATTAAGTGTTTTAGTATCTGGACCTTCAATTTCTTCAATCTTAGATGTCATGTCCTTTTTACGCCACCATGCCTTCATCATAACTGTTTCTATAAACTTCATCTTATCAATTAGCTCAGCTTTGCGTGGGTAATCAGGATAGGCGTTCTGTTGATTCTCGAAGTGATTAACTATAGGCTCACTCTCAACTACAATTCCTTTTATCTTCTTATATTCGTTAATAGTATTCCGAATGAAGTTCATCTCAGTTGTTATCTGGTCTCTTTTTTTTGACAGTTCCAGATACTCCTGCTCTAATACATAAATGGTATCTTTGTTCTCCATATCCGATTATTTAGTACAAATTTATGTAAAATATTGTATTAAAAGTTATTTTTCTTTAAAATACTTCTATATTATTGATTTTCAAGCACATTAAATTTTATTCTTGCGGAAACTGGGTTAAAATTTAGGGCAAAATGACCAAAAGCCATTGCTTTTAACACAATAAATTTCTAATTTATAATTGATTATTTGACAAAACTGACTTAGAAACTATAATTTAATAAAATATTATTTAAAATAGAAATTAGAAAAAATTAGAAATTAGAAAAAAATGTGGGGCGGACTTGTCAGTATCAGAAAGCGTTAAATTCCACATCGAGTGAGTTGCCAAGCCAAGATTATCTATACAACAATCTCATAACGCCCTGCTTATTAAGAAAGGTTCGCAAGCTGGAAGCAGTCGAATCGGACGGGTTAAAAATGATAGAAATTCAACTAATTCGTAGTCGATTCGAAGGATTGTCCAATGCTGAGATCGCTCAGCGATACAATTACAGTTTAAGTCATGTAAAGAACATGTTTCACATCATATTATCTAAAACCGGAACCAAGAATACTCAATCCTTAATGCGATTTGCAATCGATAATCGGCTGATTGCGGTGGCCCGGGAGGGGTAATTTTTCAACCAGTCGAAGACACTGAGAAATCTTCACAAAAAATGCTGCGTTCAAAACTACTCGAATTACAATATGAAAATGTTGGGATTAGCCATCGTCATCATCCTGAAGCCTTAAAAAGGCTATATGATGACTTTTATCACATTCTATTTGCTTCCTTAAAAAACTTCGATAGAAGTTGAGGGCGGATGCCAATCCCTTCAAATCGGAGTTCTAGATTTTGATCTCACACGACTGCTTCTTTCATAATTCACAATAAGCAATTGGAAATCTGATGTCATTGCAGGAAATCAATGAGGTAACTGTATTCAAGGCCTGGCGATTCGGACAATCTTCTATTACACAACCTACAGGCGATTCGGGTTGAACTTAATGCTTACCTTTAAAATATTTAATTTTCAAAGGATGTTCATTAAACGCCCCCTTTGAGCTCTCTATTGATCGTCCAGGAATTCTTGTTGACAAATGGCCGAAAACCGCGTTTTTTCTAAGGCCCCTGTTAATTCATATGGTTCGTCCTTGGTGAACAATAGCCTTATAGAAATACCCCCTTTACCGAGCAGGGGGTATGCCCGGGTATTTATTGCACCGGGCACTAGCCTATAAACGATCGGGTATTTGTAACTTTGAATTCATGGCATCATTTGGATGGATTTTTAGGACTTTCAGTGGACTTCATATGACCCAGGAATTCTTCGGAAGTTTGATTAAAAAATACTGTTTCTCAATAATCCTATCGGAAAAACCTTGCGTTTTTTGACTTGCCAATTGAATGGGGGGTAGCATTTCTGGGTTTAGCATGGGTTTAATTGGGGTCCAGCATCCATCATAGTATGGGGCAAATACTTTTTAACCAGTATGATTGGATAATAGTTCTTTTGACAAATGATGTCCTTTGGTACCCCTTGCGATGAATTGGCGGTTTTAAATAAAACTGGTTGATTAATTAGTATCGAGACAAATACGTTTCTCGGGTTTCATCATAGGTATCTAGGCTGCGTTGAATAATGAGGGTGGTAGGGTTTATCAATGCAGTTCTAGATTACGTTATTGTTATACGCTTTAGTGGCAACCCTCCTTCGAGGGTGACTGTTATAAATGAGAACCCCTTCTTTTTTATTAAATTACCCTATCAAAAGACCCGCTTGGGTGGTGTTGTCAACTAACGCCAAATAGAATAGTGGCATGGGCATCAAATTGAATCAGGCTTATTATTCCTCTGGTTGGATTTCAAAGGAAAAATTGTTGGGATCTTATAAACAGTTCCTTCCACTTTTGCTTAAGCATTGATCCATCATCGCTTACTGATATTAGCTACTATCTGCTCAACTGCTTTGTATTCCCCTCGGTGCTTTGCATTGCATGTAGGTACATTTTCTTTGAGAATCTGACTTAAGGCCGCTCCTTCTTTACAAAATGAGGTCAGATATGCCTGGTGGCTATCACCGAAAAATGGCTGCCAACGGCCGATATACCAAGGGCTGAAATTGAAAAAAAATGCACTTTTCATAAATTTTGGGCACTATTTGGATCCTTGAATAAAAATCAACATATTTGTTCATTATTTATAGGCGAATGAATCTCGATCAAATCAGAAACATTCAGGCGAAGTACTTCAGCGCTCGCCCATTCTCGCTTGACGACACAGGGGTCACTCATCGTGAGCTCACATACTGGGACGAGAAAGGACTCCTTCCAAGTAAAGTTCAAGAGCAAAAGTGGCGGCGGTTCAATTTGGTTGAACTAGCATGGATCCGCTTCATCGCCAATCTTCGGAAACTAAATGTCGGTTTACCTACGATGGCGCGAATTAAATATGAAATGTTCGCAGATATCACGAAGATATTGCCCAAAGATCAACTGCTACATCAAGTCGATCGGACAATGAAAGAAATGAACCTATCATTCGATACTCGTCTACTAGATCAACCAGACGTTAAAGCTGCCATTGCCAACTTCCACCTTTCATTCTTCGAATCCTTCTTGTACGGAGTCCTGCTTGAAAGTGAACACGTCTCCATCGCCATCGCAATCAATAATAACACTGGTATCCGTGAAGCCGCAACATCTGAAAATAATCTCTTTATGGAACCCATTTATTGGAATAGGCTCTTTGCCAGTGAAATTACACCTGGGACAATCGATACACTCTTGGGCACTTGCATTTGCATTTCCATCAACGAAATTATAGGAGACGTATTTCAAGCAGTATCGCTCAATAAACTGTCAAGATTGTTTTCCCTCTCAGAGCAGGAGAAAAAAATCCTTGAAACTATTCGAGAAGGAAATTATAAGGAAGTCACGATTCGGTTTTCGAATACAGGAGTGCCGGACCGTATCGAAACAACGGAAGAAGTAAATCTGAATAAATCGATTAAGCTTTTCGACATACTAACAAGAGGAGCATTCGAAGACCTCTATATTAAAACTAAGTCAGGGCACGTCCTCTATACAGAAAGAAAAAAAATTACGAGAATCTAGTTATCGTGGTACTGAATGCCTCAGACCGAATAATTACTTTGTGTCGCCACCAGAAGCACTGGACCGATACGTATTCACTAATCCTTAATGTTAACCATTGATGATGTAAAAAAAATTCTACTTACTGCCGGGTGTAATTATAGCAAGGAAGAGATCGAAGTCTTGCTTGATTTCTTCACACTGCTGGCCTTAGAAGCATATCAGTCGTACAATAAATCCGACTTCAATGATCCGAACAATCATTTACTCAAGAGTGTCAACCGACGAACAGGCTAATCGAGGTTATAGCCTGCGGGACCAGGAAGAAAAACTCCGGCGCTATTGTGTGGAACGAAACCTGGAAATTGTTTGTCATGTGCAGGATGATGCTTCCGCTAAATCCTTCGACCGGCCGGGATTCCAGAAAATGCTACGCCAGCTCCATGGAAAAGAACTCACAGCGGACATGCTGCTGGTGCTGAAATGGGACCGTTTCTCACGGAACACTACCGACGCCTATGCGATGATCCGCGAATTGGGTGAAATGGCCATCGCCGTGCAGTCCATCGAACAGCCCATTGATTTCTCGGTACCCGAAAACAAGGTGATGCTCGCGGTCTACCTCACCATACCGGAAGTGGAGAACGACCGCCGCTCCATGAACACCCGGGCCGGCATGCGACAGGGGAAAAAAGAAGGCCGCTGGATGGGCCGTGCGCCCCTGGGCTACAAATTGGTACGGGATGCCAGAAACAAACCTGCAATCATCAAATCCGACAAGGCAAGTCTTATCGAAGAAGCCTTTCGATTGTACTCCTTTGGGGGAGTATCCATTGAGAAAATCCGACAGGAATTGCTTTTGAAGGGTTTGAATATTTCGAAGAATCAGTTCCTGAATATCCTGCGCAATCCGGTGTATGCGGGCTTCATCGTGCTGCGGGCGTTTAAAAACGAACCTGCTACACTCGTTCCGGGTTTGCACGAACCGATCATTTCCAAAGAACTCTTTGATCGTTGCCAGCAAATCCGAAAAAGGGCCACCAAGAAAAAAGATGTCACCAAATGTTTTAATCCACTGATGCCTCTGCGGGGATATCTTATCTGCAGAAAATGTGGACGGATGCTCACCGGTAGCAGCTCGAAAGGAAATGGCGGTTTGTACGTTTACTACCATTGCTCGAACGGCTGCAAAGAACGCTTCAGGGACTTCAAAGCGCATGCTGCTTTTCACAGCTATCTTTCTTCTTTTCAACCCTCACCCGTGATGGTGGAGATCTATACGAAAGTCCTTGAGCAGCATTTTGCAGAGCGCAGAAAGTCGGCAGTGGAAGACGCCCGGCTATGCGAGCAGGGGTTGGTTGCAGTGAAAACAAAACTGGAGCGGTTGAACGACCTGTTCATCAGCAACGAGATCGACAAGGAAAGTTATACCTCCACGAAGGAGCGCCTGATAGTTGAGCTTACCCAACTCCAGGAACGCCTGGCGTCGGTTACCTCGCGCCGAAAGGACTCGGTGGACTTTGTCCGGGCCTCGCTCGGTTACCTCACCTCACTGGCAGACCGGTACGAGGGGGCTCGAATCGAATTCAAGCAGCGGTTGCTTGGTTCGATGTTTCCCAAAAAATTGATTTTTGAAAACGATAAAGTTCGAACCATCGGAGAACCATCGTTCCTCGAATCCATATTTATGAAAATCAACCAGTTGCAGCCTGAAAAAACAAAAGGCGGAACGAAAAATTCCGTTCCGCCCAGTTTGGCTCCCCCTCCTGGGCTCGAACCAGGGACCCTCTGATTAACAGTCAGATGCTCTAACCAGCTGAGCTAAGGAGGAATAATCCTTCGCGCGGAACGCTCCGGGCGGAGAACCCTGCCTCTTCGCTGTCAGCCATCCTATAGCGTTGAACCACAGGACTAAAGCACACCAACAGAAGGTACTAAGGGGCCACAAAAGTAACGCATTTCAGGGAAAAAGCAATATATTCGCCAAAAAATTAGCCTAAATGAGCCTGGTAGTCGTCGGTACGGTGGCCTTTGATGCCATCCAAACCCCCTTCGGAAAGACGGACAAGATCATCGGCGGCGCCGCAACTTATTCAGGCACAGCCGCTTCCTATTTCACCAAGAACGTGAAGCTCGTATCCGTCGTGGGCGACGATTTCCCCGCCTCCATGATCGAGCAGTTCCGCAAAAGCGGCATGTCCACCGAAGGCCTCCAGGTCAAGCAGGGCTCCAAGACGTTCTTCTGGTCCGGCCGGTACCACGAAGACATGAACACCCGCGACACGCTCGACACCCAGCTGAACGTGCTCCTCGACTTCGACCCGGTCATCCCCGACTCCTACCAGGATTGCGAGTTCCTCATGCTCAGCAACCTCATGCCCCAACTCCAGAAAAAAGTCATCGAACGCATGCGCACCCGCCCCAAGCTGGTCGTCATGGACACGATGAACTTCTGGATGGAAACGCAGTGGGACGCGCTCATGGAAACCATCCAACTCGTCGATGTCCTCACCGTCAACGACAGCGAAGCCCGGCTGCTCACCAAAGAATACTCGCTCGTGAAGGCCGCGCAGAAGATCCTCCAGATGGGTCCGCGTTACCTGATCATCAAGAAAGGCGAACACGGTGCACTCCTCTTCAACAAGGAGCAGGTGTTCTTCGCTCCCGCCCTTCCGCTCGAAGATGTGTTCGATCCGACCGGCGCGGGCGACACCTTCGCCGGTGGCTTCATCGGTCACATCGCGCAAACGCGCGATATCTCCTTCGACAACATGAAACGCGCCATCATCTTCGGCTCCGCCATGGCTTCGTTCTGCGTCGAGAAATTCGGACTCGAGCGCATGATCGGCCTCACCCAGGCTGAGATCGACGAACGCGTACAACAATTCATCGACCTGGTGCAGTTCGATATCGAGTTGGTGTAAGTCCCGATTGATAAAATCCAAAAGCCGGAGCGTTTGTACTCCGGCTTTTTTGTTTCATCGTCTGATCGGGGATCAGGGTTTCATTACCGCGCGTTCTTCGTGCAACCGATGCACGATCCCGTCGGCCAGTCCGATCTGCGGTACGATGATCTCATTGATTTGCGCCGCTTTCATGATGCCGGTATAGATCCTCGCCGCCGGAACGATTACGTCGGCACGATCCGCATTCAACCCCCACAGCTCCATACGCTCTTCGATGGTGTGCACTTTCAACTCGTCATATAACGCGCGCAGTCGTTCGTAGGGGATCGGCTTATCTTTTCGCCCCACCATTTTGAAGATCTTGTTGATGTTGCCGCCGGAACCGATCGCCGTCAAAGGACCGCGTCCCGCCGCCTGATCACGCGCCCAATTCTTCATGGCCTCCCACCGTTCCTTGGGTACTTGCTGCTGCAGCCAGCGTATCGTGCCCACATCGAACGACTGCGAAGCGATCAGCCTGCCGTGATCGAACAGGGTGAGCTCCGTACTGCCGCCGCCTACGTCGATGTACAGATATGCACGTATGGGATCGAGATGCTCCTCTACGTGGTTGCTGTAGATGATCTCCGCTTCTTCCTTGCCGCTGATGATTTCGATGTTGAGGCCGCTTTTTTCCCGGACGCGTCGGATCAGTTCTTCGCCGTTCTTCGCCTCACGCAGGGAGGCCGTTGCACAAGCCCGGTAGGCGACCGGCTCGAAGACTTCGATGAGCAGCCTGAAGGCTTCCATCGTTTTGATGAAGCGGGTCGCCCGCTCTTCGGTGATACGACCGAGGCGGAAGGCATCCTCTCCCAGCCGCAAGGGAATGCGGACAAGTTCTCCTTTTCGAAAGTGCGTCTCACCATGCTCCAACTCTACATGGCACAGTAATAGGCGAACGGCATTGGATCCGATATCGATGGCGGCGTAACGCAAGGGAAGTTATTTCTTCTTCAAAGTCGGCTTTTTCCGGCTTCGTGCTTGCGCCGGCCGCGGCGCTTCTTCAACAACGGTTGTGGATTTCTTTACCTCCGCTTCCTGCCGTAACCATCGCGCAATCTCTTCCTGCGCACGGTATTTACGGCCGGAATCGCTGCGCACATAGCGGTTGGTCTGTTGCTGGTCAAGGATTCTGGCCTTGGTGTTGTCCATCAACTGCAACTGCACATAATGCTTAAGTTGCTCCCGCAAGGCGGGATCGTTGATTGGTACGGCGACCTCGGAACGGAAATCGAGGTTACGGTACATCCAGTCGCCGGAAGCGATGTAGCACTTCTCTTTACCTCCATTACAAAACAAAAAGATCCGGCTATGCTCCAAAAACTTGTCGACTATGCTGATGGCCTCGATGTTATCACTGAGGCCTTTCTCGCCGGCAACCAGCGAACAGATGCCTCGAACGATCAGCTTCACTTTCACCCCCGCCTCGCTCGCGGCATACAGCCGTTCGATCATTTCCTTGTCGACCAGGCTGTTCATCTTCAGGATCATCCAGGCCTCTTTTCCCTTCTTCGCGTTGTCGATCTCTTCGTCGATCATCCGGATGAACCGCTTGCGGGTATGGAACGGCGAAACGATGAGCTGCTTGTACTGCCCGGTTTTGTAGTTGTCCTGATAGAACTGGAACAATCGTTCCACTTCGCGGGTAATGGGTTTCTTCGAGGTAAGCAATGCATGGTCGCAGTACAACCTGGCCGTTTGCTCGTTGAAGTTACCCGTGCCGACGTGCGCATACTGCGCCAACTTTCCGCCCTCCCGCCGGCTGATCAGGAACAATTTGCTGTGCACTTTGAGCCCCGGAACACCGAAGATCACCCGAACGCCTTCTTCCTGTAGCCGATTGGCATAGAAGATATTCGATTCTTCGTCGAAGCGCGCCTGCAACTCGACCACCACCGTGACTTGTTTCCCATTCTTTGCGGCATTGATGAGGGCGTTGACGACGCTGCTGTTTCGTGCGGCGCGGTACAGCGTCGTATGGATACTTGTCACCTTGGGATCGATTGACGCTTCCCGCAAGAGGTCGACGATCGGGTGGAAATTGTGATACGGATAACTCAGCAACACATCCTTTTGCCGTATGACATCGAACAGGCTGCGCTGTCCGCGCAGATCGGGATGATCCACCGGGGTTGTCGGAGCATAAAACAACTGCTTCGACCCAACCCGCGGGAAATTGATAAAGTCCTTGAAGTTGTGATAACGGCCGCCGGGAATCAGGTACTCCTGCTTGAAGAGTTTGATCTTTCGGAGGATGAAGGCCAGCAGATCCGTCGGGATCCGTTCGTCGAACGCCATTCGCACCGGCGCGCCTTTCTTGCGCTGCTTGACACTCTTCTCGATCTTCTCCATCCAACCCTTCGACACATCGCTGTCGATGTCGAGCTCCGCGTCACGCGTCATCTTGATCGTATAGGCTTCGCGCACCGCATAATCGAAATTCGGAAAGAGGTCGTCCAGGCAATACCGGATCACATCTTCGAGTAGTATGATCCGGTGCTGATCCCCGGAACCCGGCAGTACCAGGAAGCGCGACACCACATCGGTGGGTACTTCCAGGAGAGCGAACTTCGTCTTCTTCTCCTTCCCGTTCGCCGGTCGCAACAGGCGAATGGCGAGATAGATCGATTTGTCCTTGAGATACGGAAACTTCGGGGCCGTCTCGATCATGATCGGCGCCAACTGCGGGTGTACCTGCTCGCGAAAATATTTTCGGACAAAGGCACCCTCCTCGTTCGTCAATTGACGCTCATCGACCATGAAGATCTTTTGCTTCTCCAATTCACGCAACAACTGGATGTAGAGCTTGTCGAACTTCTTTTGCTGAGCAAGGGTGATCAACTGGATGCGCTCCAGCAAAACGACCGGATCCATCCCCAGAATCTCGCGACCTTTTTTTCCAAAACGAGCCATGCGCCGTACGTTGGCAACACGCACTCGAAAAAATTCATCCCGGTTGTTGGAAAAGATCCCCAGAAACCGGAGGCGCTCCAGCAACGGAACTCCCGGATCTTCGGCTTCCTGCAACACGCGGGCATTGAAAGACAGCCAGCTCAGATCCCGGTTGAGAAATGGGTACGCGCGCTTAGGCATAAAGAAATTTAGGAATCAGGATTTCTTCCGGGCCCGGGGTGCCGCGGCTTTCTTCTTCGACTTGCTTGCCGGCTTGGCGGCAGGCTTGACTTTCGCTTGCGCCGTTTTCATTTCGCGAAGGAATTTTTTTGCAATGTCCTTTGCCGAACTTTTCAGTTGCTTCCGAACACGCAAGGTCGCACCGGGGTGCAGCTTGCTCAGTATCTCCTCCGAAGCCAATACCAGTTGCAAAGCGAGCTTTTTACGCTGCTCGCGTCGATCTGCTTTCATTTTATCTGTCATAAAACTCGTTTGAATGGGCAATTTCCGTAATCCGAATAGCCGACAACGCCCATATTCTGAAACTTAACAGTGAATTAACGCTGCGTCTACCCTTTAAGATACGCCGACCGACTTCCCGCTGTCAAGTATACCGGTAAAAAGGTTGGATGAGTTCTGTCATCCCGTCAATAACATGTTGATAAACAAACAATTGCCTATAGGCCCGTTTCGCTGTTAGGCAAGGCTTTCGGGAGCACCAACTCCAATAATCGTCCCGACCCGCGCTTTAATTCATTCCAGGAAAAAAGTTCAAGATCCAAGACCGCTACGGAACAAGTAGGCATCTCCCCGACTTCCTTTCCGAGCATGAACGACAGGAAATGTGTGATCGAAAAATTATGCCCGGCCAATAACAGCGATTGTGCACGATCATCCTGCTGTCGGATTACATCAGCATATGCATCTGTGTCGGTCTCGTACAGACCTGGTTCGAGCATGATCGCGCCGACGGGAAAATCCCACCGACGACAAATAATGAATGCGGTCGAATAGGCCCGTATCGCCGGGCTGCTGACTACCGCTTCGGGACGTCCATACTTTCCTGCCAGATAGTCACCGACACGCGGTGCGTCCCGGTAACCGCGTTCGTTCAGTGGGCGTTCGGCATCCGGCAGGGTACCGAATTCCCAGCTCGATTTGGCGTGCCGCACCAGGTACAGACGTTTCATAGAGTCGATTTAACGAGAAGTTTTCCCTCGTTTAACAAGGAGGCAAAGTTACGCCCTTACTTTTGATTCAATCGAGAAACACATGCAACAACGAGGAACCCTGCTGAGCCGCCATCGCATCCTGGACCCCTACTACCGGATCCATCACAATCCGGGAATTTTGGAAGATGCCGTCGATTTCAGCCTGGCCGACTGGGCCGAAGAGCCCCGGCGCATCGGTCGTTGGCTGAATCGATTTTTGAAAATCAGCAAGCGCACATCAACCCGTATGATCTCCCGTCTTGTCTATCGCCTCTTCACCCTGCTTTGGTTCTCTGCTTACTTTTTCGTCAGCCAGTTCGCCCGGCTCCTTCGCTGAGCATTTCCGGAAATGCTCGGGTGGCCGATGAACCAACTTTATCATACTGTTAAGCATTGCAGGTTTAATCTCCTGAAAACACTTCCTGGATAACTTTCGGTAAATCCAATCGACATGGAACATCTGAAAGAAAAATCGTGGAACAACGAGGCTGTAACCAATCGGAAAAAATACCTCGCACGACATTACACACATGTACTCGCAAGGAATTTGCCGTCGAGTCGATATGAGGTGGTATTTGAAAGCGATCTCGACCCGTTCCACGCGGACAGTCCGCAACCGGATGTCGTGGTATACGATCGAAACCTTAACCCGTTAGCCGCAATCGAGTTCTGCCGGCATGATGATCTGACTGAAATGAAATTAACAGTCGTTGCGGCGCTTCAACAATACGGACTCGCAGAGTTTTTTCTTTACGACTATGAACAGAATGTCTGGTATCGCTTGTCGAAAAACCAAGCATCGTTTGAAGAAAATAGTCGTTCCGGGCTATTAAACATCGACCTCAATGGATTGTTGAATATCCCGGGGTGAATAAATTACTTCGGGAATATCCCAAAATGTTGACCGGCATGTGCGGAAGGTTTCTGCGGTAGTCTTCAGTGCAATGGCCACAGCATCGGCACCATCACCATCAAGACAGCCATCAACAGAGCGGTTAAGAGCCAGCCGGTCCGGAAAAAATCGGAGAAGCGATACCGTCCCGGGCCATAGACCAAAATGCAACTGGGCTCGAAGGGCGTGATCAGCGATACGCTGGCCGACAACATCACCGCCACGCCGAAGGTCATCGGGTTCACCGACAACCGGTGCGCCGTCTCGATCGCCACCGGTAGTACCACGAGCGCGGCGGCGGCATTCGACAACGGTTGCGTAAGGAAAACGGTCAGGATGACAAAGCCGGCCATGATCGCCATTTCACCGAAGGGCAACAGGTGTCGAACGAGCTGATCTGCCAACCACTGATCGGTGCCGGTCTTGCTCATGGCAAATCCGAATGCCGTCATTCCCCCGATGAGGATCAGCAGTCGCATGTCGATCGCTTCGTAGGCCTTGCTCACGCTGATCGCACCCGAACCGACGGCGACGACCGATGCGAGCAGGAAGGTCACCGATAACGGCAGCCAGCCCAGTGATCCGACGATCACGGCGGTGATGAATAACCCCAACGTCAGCAAACCCTTGCTCTTGCGATACAGCAATGGCATGAAGTCCGACATCACCTGCATGCGCTTGCTCCGTTTATGATACGAGATCGTTTCCACGGATCCTTGTACCAGCAGGACATCACCGCTTCTTAAGACAAAACGGCCAAGCTTCTCGTTCACCGAATACCCGGTGCGGTTGATGGCGAGTACGGTCAACCCATAACGCTGCCGAAACTTTGCCTCTTTCAATGTCGAGTTAAGGAATTCGCTCTCGGGTGTCACGAGTATCTCGGCCAGTTTAAAGCGCTCGCTTTGCAACTCCCGATCGATCAGCAGGTCGGCGCGAATGGAAATGCCCTCCCTTTCGCGGACCTCCAACAAATCGTTGATCTTCCCCTCCACGATCAACAGATCATGCTCAAGTATGCGCGTGGTGGGGTCCGGTATGAAACGATCCTCTCCCCGGACCATGTTGAGAATGCGAAATCCCATCCGGCTTAGATTCGAATGGAAAACCGTCTGGCCAATCAATGGCGAACCGGGGGTGATCACGACTTCACTGACATACTCCCGAAGGCCGAACTCGTCGGTGACCGAGACTTCCGGACGGTCCGGCAGCAATCGCTTTCCGATCGTATTCATGTAGATCCAGCCGACAACAAACATCGAAGCGCCTACCGGCAACAGGTCGAACATGCCGATCTCGCCGATCCCGTTACGGTGCAGGTAGCCGCCTACCGCGATATTGGTAGATGTTCCGATCAGGGTGCAGCATCCGCCGAGAATGGAAGCATACGCCACTGGTAGCAGCAATCGCGACGGACTCATCTTCAACTTACGCGCAACCGCCATGACCGGTGCGATGTAGATCGCCGTGACGGTCGTATTGTTCATGAACGCCGACGTGATTCCCACCGAGAACATCACCAGGGTCAGCAGGGCCGCGGGACGAAGTTGCGCGATTTTCAACAGACGCGAACCGACCAGGTCAAGTACGCCCGTTTGCTGCAAGGCGCCGCTGATCACGAAGATCGCGGCCAGCATGATGATGAAATCGCTGCCGAATCCCGCGAACGCTTCCATCGGTGTCAAGATGCCGGCAGCCATCAGGATGGCAAGCAGTCCGATCGTGACGACATCGATCCGTATCCGATCCCAGGAAAAAAGGATCAGCGCGACAAACAACAATCCGAGTACGATGGCGATCTGCATGATCGCTTACAAGTTAGTAAAATTCAATCGCGTGTTACCTGCGATTCAGTAGTTAGTACCTGCTGATAAGATAGAGCGACGAGACCAGGATGATCACCCACAATACCACGCCGAGCAACAACGGGCGCGGACCTACGCGCTTCAGAGCGCCCAGGGAAATTCCGGCGCCGATCAGGAAAAGGGTGATGCTGAATCCCGCTTTTGCGCTGTGTACGATCGCGGCCAGCAGGATCAGTGGCATGTTCACCCAGGAACCCAGCATGGAGGCGACAAGAAAAAACAAGATGAACCAGGGAAATCCTCCCCACGAACTTTTCTTCTTGAAAATCGCAGCCGATAGCAACGCGAGCGGAACGATCCACAACGCTCGTGCCAACTTCACCGTCGTGGCGACGGTCAGGGCTTCGTTGCCGTAGGAGGCAGCCGCACCGACCACCGAACTGGTGTCGTGAATGGCGATCGCGGCCCAAATACCGAATTGATGCTGCGTCAGTTCCGCCCAATGTCCGAGCGGTGGAAAGATCAGCAAGGCGATTGCGTTCAAAATAAAAACGGTGCCGATCGATACGGAAACTTCCTGGTCGTCGGCCTCCACCACCTGGCTCACAGCCGCGATCGCGCTACCTCCACAGATCGCAGTGCCAACCGACACCAGGTAGCTGATCACGCGGTCCACACGAAACAAGCGCCCGAGCAGGTAACCCAAACCGATCGCAGCCGAAAGCGACAACAGGGTGAAAACAAATCCCTCCTGACCTGCCGCTACAACTTTGTTGATGTTGATGCCGAAGCCCAGTCCGACAATGGATGCCTGTAACAGATACTTGGTGACCGGCTTGGTGTATTGGGGAAACGGATTGCCGAAAAAGATCCCGACTAGCAGACCGCACACCAGTGCGATGGAAGGCGACCATCCCAATGCCGGTATGGCGACCAGAAAAGCCAGAAACAAGACCATTCCGATGACCGTGCGGGTGTTCCTGGGGCTGCCGCCCGTTCCGGCTGTTACTGACATCATACAAAAGTACGACGGAAACAGACGCAAGGTTATTACCACTTACGCCTAAGGATCAAACGGCCGATGTGTATTTTTACATCATGGGAGACAAGACTGAACCTCTTCTACTGCTGGATTTTCAGGCTACCTGGTGCGAACCCTGCAAATGGTCGGAGCCCGTGATGGAACAGGTGTTGCGACATTTCGGTGATCGGATCGTCTTGGAAAAAATCGACATTGATCAATTCCCTGAAAGAGCACGCGAATTTCACGTGCTGAGCGTGCCCACCTTCGTCCTCTTGCGGGACCGAAAAGAGATCTGGCGATACCGGGGCTTTGATTCGGCCCCCGCTATGATCCGGATGATGGAGCCGCTCTTGTCGGTTTGATTCCTCGGGCCTGATAAAAACGAAGCGACGCGATCGATTGATCGCGTCGCTTCGTTCTATTGATTGGGCGGACGCTTAACGGAGCGTATAGGAACCCGCACCTGCAACGTTACCGTCGACATACACTTCGATCAGGTAGGTGCCTGCCGGGAATTTCTTGTCTTCCTGCTCTTCGTAGCTCAGACAGATGTTCTGCTTGGAGCCGGAATAGTTGAGCGTGCCCGTAGCGGCGTACATGACTTCTTCGCCGGTGGAGGTCTTGAACGTGCCCGATCCCGTGCTGCGGTTGCCGACCGGCTTACCACCCGGCTCGGTGATCTTCAGGTAGACGGTCTTGTCACCCTGCTTCGCGATCTTGTTGTCCAGCACGTCGAAGCAGACGTCCATCTTGTGCGTACGCTTCGCGAGCAGGGTAGCGACGTATTTGCCGCTGTCCTTACGCTTGTACGAGGTGACCTTGATGTACTCGGCCTTCAGTACGGAAGCGGTCGCGACGGTCGTCTCGAGGTTCTTCGAGAGGGTCTCCACATTCGAGGTGAGCTGCTCCTTCTCGGTCTGCAACTGCTTGTTGGCCATCAGGAGACTGTCGATGCGGCCCAGGTATTCGTCACGGAGCATTTGCAGGTCAGCAAGCTGCTTCTTGAGCTTCTCGTTGAGCTCCGTCATGCTTTGCTTCTGCGAGCTGATGCTCTTGATCTTCTTGGCCTGCTCTTCGAGTTTCGCGTTGGCCTCGTTCAGGAGGCTGTCGAGGTTCGCGGAAATACCGCGGTACTTCTCGAGTTCGGATTTCGTTTCGGCGAGTTCCTTTTCAACGTTGACGCGCTCGACGACCAGCGTATCCACCTTCTGTTCGTAGGTGTTCACGGTCGTGGAGTGATTCTGCCATTGGTAAAGGTTCAACGCTCCGGAAAGGATCAACAACACGAGCCATAGCGTGCCTTTGCCTTTCTTTTGATCTTGGTTTTGCGTTTCCATGTTCGCTTAAGTGGTGCTTAAATGTTTCATAAAAGTAACGGCAGTGGGAACCGGGTATTGTAGTCATGCTAAAAGTTATGAAACGTGTTTTTCACATTGCGCACAGTGAGTTTGTTCTCTGAATGAAGTTGTATCTTGTGTGAAGAAGACGGGCGTCAAGTCGCTGCCATTTCTGAACGCGCGGACTTCAAGCAACACATGTCAAAGAAGAAGAGGAAAGACGAAAATCCGGTTGAACATTTCATCCTGTCGGAGCTGTATAAGGCATTCAACCAACACCCGAACAGGAGTTTCAACCACAAGCAACTCGCACGCCATTTGCGTGAACCCTATTTTGATTTTATCGACCGCCTCCCGGATTCGCCCGAACAAAACCGGGAAGAACAAGGGGAAGAACTACGCAACGAAATCATCCGCCTCCTGGGTGACCTGGCGTTCAAAGGCGAGTTGATCGAAGTAGAGCGCGGGAAGTTCAAATTGAAACCGAAGCATTCCTACCTCGAAGGCATCATCGACATTACCGCCTCCGGCGCGGCATTCCTGCTGAGCGAAAATGACGAAGACGATGTCTTCATCGCCCCACGGAACGTCCGGCAGGCGCTGCACGGCGACCGGGTGAAGGTGTTCCTCTATGCGAAACACCGCAACCAGCGCATCGAGGGAGAAGTGGTAGAGGTGCTCGAACGCGCGCGCACCGAATTCGTCGGAACCGTACAGCTCGTCGGCAAGTACGCGTTCGTGGTTCCCGACAGCCCCAAGATGCTGATCGACATTTTCATTCCCGGACACCTGCTGTCTAATGCCGAGCAGGGACAGAAGGTGATGGCGGAGATCGTCGACTGGCCCAAAAACGCCAAGAACCCGATGGGCCGCATCTCCCGCGTCCTGGGCTGGCCGGGTGAGAACGACGCCGAGATGCATTCCATCCTGGCCGAGTACGGATTCCCACTGGAGTTTCCCGCGCACGTGGAAAAGGAATCCGAAGCGATTTCCGAGGAGATCACCCCCCAGGAGATCCGCAAGCGGCGCGACTTCCGCTCCGTCCCGACCTTTACCATCGATCCGATCGACGCGAAGGATTTCGACGACGCCCTTTCGATTCAACCGGCAGGCGAGGGTCGCTGGGAAATCGGGATCCACATCGCCGATGTCACCCATTACATCCGCGAACATACCCGGCTCGATAAAGAAGCCTACGAACGGGCCACCTCGGTTTACCTGGTCGACCGCACCATCCCCATGCTGCCCGAAAAACTCTCGAACGGTGTCTGTTCCCTTCGTCCTGGAGAGGACAAGCTTTGTTTCTCCGTCGTGGTCGTCATGGACGAACACGCCAAGGTGCACGACACCTGGTTTGGGAAAACGGTCATCTTCTCCGACAAGCGTTTCCACTACGACGAAGCGCAGGCGGTGATCGAGACCGGACAAGGCCCCTTTTCCGAGGAGATCGGCCTCATGCACCGGCTGGCCCAACGCCTCCGCACGGAGCGCTTTCGCAAGGGCGCAATCGCGTTCGAAAAGGTGGAGGTCAAATTTCAACTCGACGAACAGGGTCGCCCCATCGGCGTCTACCTGAAGGAAAGTAAGGACGCAAACAAGCTCATCGAAGAGTTCATGCTGCTCGCCAATCGTTCGGTTGCCGAGTTTGTCGGAAAACGTCATCGCGTGACCGGGCAGGGGATGAAAAAAGGAAAGCACCAGGAAGAGGTGGAACACCTTACGGTTGAAGCGAAGCCCTTCGTCTACCGGGTACACGAAGGTCCCGTGAATGAACGGCTGCAGTCGTTTGCCGCTTTCGCGGGGCGATGGGGCTACCAGATCAAGACCGGAAACGACCGTGAGATCGCCCATTCGCTCAACGACCTGATGAAGAGCGTGCGCGGAAAAAAAGAACAAAACGTACTCGAGCAACTCGCCATCCGCAGTATGTCGAAGGCGGTCTATACCACCGATAACGTCGGGCACTATGGGCTTGCATTCGATTATTACACGCACTTCACCTCCCCCATCCGCCGTTATCCCGACGTGCTCGTGCACCGTCTGCTCGAACGCTACCTCGCTTCCGGACAGGATGTCGATGTGGAAGCGCTCGAAGAGCAATGCAAGCACTGCACGGCGATGGAGATCAAGGCAAGCGATGCGGAACGCACCTCGATCAAATACAAGCAGGTCGAGTTCCTGCAGGATAAACTCGGACAAACGTTCGATGGCATCATCTCCGGCGTGACCGAATGGGGCCTCTACGTGGAGCTCTCTGAAAACAAATGCGAGGGGCTGGTGCGCCTCCGCGAACTCGAAGACGATTTCTACGAATTCGACGACACCAACCTCCGCGTGATCGGGTCCCGGACCGGCCGCGTGTATTCGCTTGGTGATGCCGTGCGCGTCACGGTGTTAAAAGCCGATCTGCAACGACGTCAGATCGATTTTCGTATGGAGCGCAATCCGGAACACCACACGCCGCTCATGGAAGCGGAAGCGCGCCGCAGTTCCCGCGAAAGGCCCGGCCGCGATGGTTTCCGGGTCCCGAAGAAGGCGAAGAAACGTCGTTGAGAAAATCCGACCCATGAAAAAACCCGGCAGCCTGATGTAGGCTGCCGGGTTTTCTGTTGGACGTTTGTGCTTACTTGCTCAACTGCCGGATGGCGTCCTCGACGTTCTTCTTGTCGTCGGGTTCCAGCGGTAGCGCCGCTTTCTTGCGCAGGTAGAGCAAGGCATTGGCGTTGTCCTTCTTGAGGATGTAGTAGTAGGCGAGGTAGCCGTAGGCTTCAATCAGTCCGGAGTTGTATTTCGCGGCGTTGGCGGAGTCCGCTTCGGCCAGCTCGATGTATTTTTCGTAATGCGGCTTGGCCAGGCCCAGTTCGCTGGTGCTGTCGATTTGCGTATTGGCCTTGGCGCGCCAGAGGTAACCGCTAGCATACTTCGGCGAAAGCTCGTTCACCTTCATCATCGCGGAATCCGCGGGTGCAAACTGGTGATTGAAATAATAGGAGCGGCCGAGGTTGAAGTAGTCGGCCACCTTCACGTCCTTGCCCAAGGTGATCTTTTCGTTCAGCACCTGGATCGCGTCGGGGTAGCGCTTCATCTTCATGTACGCATTGGCGAGCTCGGAAAGCAGGTCGACGCGCGACGGATCCATGCCGTAAGCGCGGCGAAGGTTCTCGACACCCAGCGAGTCCCGTCCTGAACCGATCAGGATCTTGCCATAGTATTCGTAGTCGGTGACCGTGCGCTTGTCTTCAAGCAGTTTGTCGAACAGTCGGTTGCACACGAAGAGTCCGCGCTGGTAGTCCTTGATTTCGAAGTAGCAATAGGATTCTACACGCAGCAGGGTGACGTTACCCGAATCGCATTTCTGCTTGACCTGGTTGATCTCGTTCAGGGCGTTCGTGTACTCCTTGCTCAGGTAGAGGAAGGACGCGTACCGGATACGCGCGTTGCAGTTGTTGCGGGAGAGTTCGAGGTACTTGCGGTATTGTTCCTTGGCTTTCTCCAGACGACCAAGGCGGAAGTAGGTTTCACCGAGCTCACGATAAGCGGGGGCGTAGTTGGGATCCAGCTGAATGGCTTGCTCGAATTCGGCGGCCGCGCCTTCGTAGTTGGTGGAACGTTTGTACAAGCGCCCCTTGCTCACGATCCCGCGTGCGGAGGTCTTGTTGTAATCAAGCGCCTTGTTGTAGTAGTCGGCGGCGAGGGTGCCGTTGTTAAGCTCTGTATAAATGTCGCCCAGCAGGAGGTGGATCTCCGGGTTCTTCGGCTCGATGGTCAGCGCGCGGTCCAGAAGGGTCTTGGCCTTGTCAAGGTCCTTGTTCGTATAGTGGATCAGGGCTTCTGCGGCTTCGATCAGCACCGCTGCGCTCTTGGCAGGCGCTTTGGCTACCGCGTCGTCGATCAGTTGCTGGGCCTCGGCTACGCGGCGCTGCGCGTCGGCATAACGGGCCGCGGCTTCCGCATTGGAGGGGTCTTTTTCCGCAGCGCTCTTGGCTTCGCGAACACTCATGCGATCCATCAGCGACTTGGCCATTCCGATGTTGAGCAACAGGTTGGCGGCATCCGCCTTGCGTCCCTGCTCAAATACGATCATGGCGGAATCGGCATTGTCGCCGAGGAGATAGTTGTCGCCAAAGAAATAATACAGGTTCCCGTTGGCGGGTTCGCGCGAGATAAGTTGCTGGTAAACATTCGTCGCGGCATCGTACTGCTCGTTTTCGGTCAGCTTCCTGGCTTCTTCCAGCGATTGCGCCGCGACAAAGCCCGGCAGCAGCAGTGCGGCGAGCAGGTAACGGAATCGGTTCTTCATGGTTCTTTTCACTCGTGTAGGTTGACGATCCGGACCGGCATGGTAGCGGGCAGCAGGCCCATCATGCGCACCAGGCGCTGGCCCTGATCGGCGGCGGCAAAGGCGGCAAAGCCCGTGCCAAGCCCGTTTCGGCCCTCCCGGCTGATCACATAGACGTCCCGCGTCAAGGGATACGATTTCAGTGCAATATACGCCTGATATGGCTGAACAAAGGCACTTTCGCCTTCGGCAGCCAGGTAAACAACGCGTACTTTCTTCAGGAATTCGTTCACCGTAGGATCATCGGAGTCGCTGATCCAGTTCACGCTGATGATGCCCAGGGCATTCGGATGCGTGGCGACGTAATCGATCACGTCCGCGTTCGAATTCGTCGCGTAGCAGTTCGGCGGAAAGTTGCCGCCTTCGAGAAACTCCTCCTTCAGGTAGCGTGTATTCGAGGAACCACTGCGATCAAATACGATGCGGATGGTGTCGGCGCTCCCTTTTTTCGGATCCAGCATCTTCCAGGTACTGGTTTTGCCTTGCACGATGGCGCGCAGTTGCTCGGTCCCCAAGGCGGTGTCGGGATTGTCGGGATGTACCAAAAGCGCAACCGCGTCGACGGCGATCTTGGTGTAGCGTGGGATGATGCGCTGCTTGTCGAACTCCGTGGTTTCGTCCTTGGTCAGTTTTCGCGCGGTGATCGCGATGCGGACGGAATCGTTGTGGAGCAATTCGTTCATCACCTCCGCTTCCGGCAGATAACGCGCCCGGATGTTCGCGTACTTGTAAATGCGCATGAAGGTGTCAAGCTGCACCTTGATCAACGGCTCGTACGATTCATCCACGACGATGTCGATCGTACCGGAAGTGGGTGTATCGGTGTACGACGGTCGGTCGGTCCGGTTGCCGCAGGCGAACAGCCAAAACAACGGAAGCAGGTAAAGCAATCGTAGTCGCCGGGTGTTCATGGTTGTTGCGGGGTTGTTTCGGCCCGATAGGCGCGCAAGCTTCGGTAGAACCGGTACACGCCGTAGATCATCAGCGCGCCGCCGGCGATTCGCCGGTTGTTTGCCGGCACCTGGCTCGTCGTCCAGAAAAAGAAAACGACGATGCCCGCTGCGCTATACAGGACGGCCATCGTCGCGTTGAGGTAAAACCGGAAACGGGACGCAGGCCGGGACGATTCATCCGCCATGCGTGTGGGTTGTCTTATTTAAGCGTAAAGTTTACCGGCAGGTTGTACTGCACCTGCACCGGGCGACCATTCTGACGACCGGATTTCCATTCGGGCATGTTGCGCACGACACGCAGCGCTTCTTCGTCGCAACCTCCGCCGATGCCGCGCAGGATCTTGGCGTCCTTGATCTTGCCGTCCTTATCGACGACGAAGGTCACATACACGCGACCGGAAATGCCGTTCTCGCGTGCGATCGCCGGATATTTGATGTTGCGCTGGAGATACTTGAACAGTTCTTCTTCTCCGCCCGGAAAACTCGGCATCTCTTCCACCACGGTGAAGATCTTACCCTCATCCGGATCGCCCACAACGGGATTGTCCGGAGGAAGATCAACAACATCTTTCGAACCTTCCTGCGTAACGGTGGATACCTGTACTTCCTTTACTTCCTCCTGGGTGGGAGGAGGTTCCTGTGCTTCTTCATCCTTCACAACCTTCGGCGGCGTGAACTTGATGGTCTGTTGCACCGGAGGAGGCGGGATCACCGGAGGCGGCGGAGGTGTCGATTTGTCGATCGGAGGCGGCTCGGCCAGCGTGACCACTTCGGTCACCGTCGACTTGTCGTTGAACTTAACGCTCGAGAGCAGTGTCATCAGCTGCGGGAGCAGGAAGAAGACGATCGCGGCTACGAACGAGATCAGCATCGCGGTCAGGATGCGACGCTGGTATTTACTGCGGAGAACGTAGGCTCCGAATTCCTTATTCCGGTGTTCGAACACGAGTTCGACCCGATCGGGGTTCACCGCGTTATCCCAGGAGAACAACTTCATGCTTCGGGCGGTTATTTCGTGTTTTCAATGAGGGTCTTCTCCGAGTCCGAGAGGTCCACGATGGCGTAACGGCCAACGTTGCAGACCAGCATCTCGTCGAGGATGTCGACCAGGTTCTTGTACTTCGACTTATCGTCCGGCTTGATCAGCACGATCAGGCCTTTCTTTTCGGCCGCTTTCACAGCCGACTTGTGTCGCTTGATGTCTTCGTCGGTGTCCGGAATCAAACCGGCCTTGACGGAGTCTTCCACCAGCTTCACCTGGTCGATCACCAGCTTGTTCTTTTCGAGGAGAATCTTGCGGATGCTCTTCGCTCCGTCCTGGGAGTAGTCGGCGATGTTGGTGGACGGTGGTTTGGCGGGATCGTCTTCCCCGATGTACCAGATGATGCGATCGTTCTCGGTAAGGAGAAGCGAAAGGGTTTGCGAGGCGGGGACTTTGGTGCGCTCCTCGTCTAAGATCTTATCCTTCACCGGCATGGTGATATCCATCGTCTTCGGTTTGCTGAAGGTCGTGGTGAGGATGAAGAAGGTGAGCAGCAGGAACGCCAAGTCCACCATCGGCGTCATGTCGATGTGCGTGGACGATTTCTTGGCGCGGACCTTTTTGTGTTTGCCCTTGTCGCTACCGCCTTCTTGCTGTTGTACTTCTGCCATGGTTCGTGTTCCCGGCTTGCGCGACGGTTGCCCGTCGCAGCGGTTTACTGTTTATCGGTGGCGGGCTCCGCCGTGGGTGCGCCTTCGAGGTTAGTGATCAGGGCGAAACGGTTCGCCTTATTATCCTGCAGGATCGAGATGACCCGCTTGATGGTCGGAATGTCGGCTTCGCGGTCGCCTTTGATCGCGATGCTGGCACGCGGAGCGGCGTTACGGGCGACATTCACCCACATGGCCAGCTCGTTGTTCGTAGAATCCTTCGGAATGCCGGGCGTGCTGAGGTTCATCTCTTTCCGCCTGGCTTCGTCGGCCGAGAGGTATTCCTTCATCTGGTTCATCGGCATGCCCACCGAAGAGAGAACGGAGAATCGCTTGAGTTCCTTCTCTTCGAAGGTGACGTTGAAACGCTCACCCATCTTCTCGATGATGCTGCGGCGCAACTGCTGTCCTTCTACGTTGAAGAACACCCGGCCACCCTTGTCGATCGTCAGCAGGATCACCCCTTTGTCCGGCAGCGGAATCTCGCTGACGGAGGAGGGCTGATCCACGACCACCGGCTCGTCCGGGCGGAACTTCGTGGTGAGCATGAAGAAGGTCACCAGCAAGAACGCCAGGTCGACCATCGGGGTCATGTCCAGCGAAGGACCCTTCTTTGGTATCTTGATTTTCGGCATTAGTTACGACGTATGGTAGGAGTCCCCGTGCAGGAATATTCCACACACGGAAAGCCGGTTTTTAGTGGCCCTTCTGCGTGGAAGCGAAGGACTGTACGATCGTGTAGCCTGCCTCGTCGATGCCGTAGGTGATGCTGTCGATCTTCGTCGTGAAGTAGTTGTACATAATGATGGCCAATGCCGAGGTGCCGATACCGAGCGCGGTATTGATAAGCGCCTCGGAGATACCGGTCGACAGGGCTACGGCGTCCGGAGCACCGGCGGTTGCCAGCGCGGAGAACGCCCGGATCATCCCGAGTACCGTTCCGAACAGACCCAACAGGGTGGCGATGGAAGCGATGGTCGAAATGATGACCAGGTTCTTGGAAAGCATCGGAAGCTCCAGGGTGGTGGCTTCTTCCAATTCTTTCTGAATAGCCATGATCTTACGCTCTTTGTCCAACTCGCGGTCGGCTTGCATGCTGCGGTACATGTCGATGCCGGCGCTGACAACGTTAGCAACCGAACCGCGCTGCTTGGCGCACTCCGCTTTCGCTCCGTCGAGGTTGCCGGATGCTACCAGCGGACGGATGCGCATGATGAAGCCCTCTACGGAACCGGTGCCCTTGGACTTGCCGATCGTGATCATGCGCTCGATAGCGAAGACCACAACGGTGAAGAACGAACCGAGCAGGATCGGTACGACGAAACCACCTTTGTACATAACAGCCAGGTAGTGATTGAGCGTGCCGATTACTTCTTTGGGCAGGGGACCTTTTTCCGGATCGCTGTTTTCGAAACCGCTGGGATTACCCATGATGAAATTCCAGATGACGATTCCCAGGACCAGGCACAGCGGAATAACCAGTGCGGCAAAGAGACCTTGTATTCCACCAGCTTTAGATTGCTTGTTGCTCATGTTATGCTTGTTGGTTAAATGTTTCTTTTTGACGAGGATACTACACGAATAAACGACCCTGCGGTCGTTCTATTTCTTTGATTTTTTAAAATTTTTGGAGGAGCAAGTATAGGAAATTCCCCTTATATCCAAAACCGGACAACCACCGATTTAACGCAATCGTGACATTGCGCCGACACCTTTACAAAGTCCTGATTATCTGTTACAAAAGTCCTGATAAATAGCCCGGCGCCAGGCCCAGCGCGATGGCCAGGACCGCCGTACCGATCAGGAAGATCCTGGTGGCCGTCGGAAGCTCGATGGTGGCGTCGGATGTGCCGCGGAACAAGGCGATCAGCGGACGGAAGTAATAATACACGCCTACCAGCGAACCGAGTACGCCGATGATGACAAGCCAGGTATGACCAGCTTCCATCGCTGCCGTGAAAATGTAGTATTTGGCGAAAAATCCGGCCGTGGGCGGAATTCCGGCCAGGGACAACATGGCCACCACCGTGATGGCGGCGAGAAACGGATTGCGCGAAGCCAGACCGTTGAATCCCTCGAGTTGCTCATTGCCGGTTTTGTTGCTCACCAGGTAGAGGATCGCGAAAGCGGCGAGCGACGACACGCTATAAGCGGCCGTGTAGAACAAGAGCGAACCGCCCGACTGCCCTTGCTGCGACAACAAGGCCATGGTCATATAGCCTGCATGCGCGATGCTGGAATAGGCCAGCATGCGCTTGAAGCTGGTTTGGAAAACGGCGGTGATGTTGCCGATGGCGATCGTGAGCGCCGAGATGATGAACAGCGTCTCGCTCCAATTGATCGCGATCGACGCGAACGCGCCACTGAAGAGTCGTAAGA
>WBZT01000227.1_pt1 | contig 47586 bp, 36 predicted proteins | sample 5204241 | NCBI WGS metagenome assembly WBZT01 (sample SAMN12344358, study PRJNA552823) | activated sludge metagenome | biome: Activated sludge suspended growth; feature: Nitrification reactor; material: Wastewater; isolation source: activated sludge from nitrification reactor of wastewater... | reverse complement strand
CCCCAGGAGCCACTTAGAGAGCCCAAAATGAGCCCAAAAACCGGTTAAATCGGGCTGCTAGGTCAAAAAAACGCTTTCCGAGGGCGATGCGAGAGAAATCGAGTCATTCTTCAGCGTCTCCTTAAGCGGCCATTGATGAAGTGCAAAACCTAGAGAATCTGTTATTTATTATTATCACCTTAAATGGCTTATTTGACATGTCTGACCACGCCGATTCGGATGCGCAGAATCCACATAAAGACACCCATAATTTGCCCTTCGTAGCACCTTGCCGCGCATTGGACATCGAGGCGCCAAAACGCTGGATAAGGCTTGGCATTGCGGATCTGAGAAGGGCGCCGGATAAAAGTTTGGCCTATGGTGTGACAGCGACGATCTTGTGCTATGTCGCCGCTTATGCCGGATTTGTAATCAGCGGCCCGCTCGTATTGTTGACGATCCTCTCCGGTTTAACCTTGATCGGGCCGGTCATGGCCATTGGGCTCTATTCCATCAGTTGCCAACTGCAGAAGGGACTGTCTCCCAAACTCAGTTATTGCTTTCGTGACGGCACGCGAGGTATCGGCAACTTAGGCCTGTTTACAAGCGTTCTCATTGTCCTGTTTCTGGTGTGGGTCCATGTCGGTCACCTGCTGCATCTCTTTTTTCCAGCTGGCGAGTTCATGAGCAACAAGATAGATTTGGTATTTTTCTTTGGTATCGGGTCCGCGGTGGGGGCCGTATTTGCCGTCGTTACTTTTTGCATTAGCGCCTTTTCCCTGCCGATGATCATGGATCGCCAGACCGATCTGGTTACTGGCATCGTCACCAGTATCAACGCGGTATTGCGCAACCGAAAGGTCATGTTGCTGTGGGCGACGACGATTTTGGGTGGGATGTTGTTTTCTGTGGTAACGGGATTACTGGGGCTGGTGGTGATATTTCCGATCATTGGTCACGCTACCTGGCACGCCTACCGGGAAACCGTGGAAGCGAGCGACTGGCCGCAACGGACTTGAAGCACTGGGGCGACAAGTTCTGGTAGCTAGCCAAGGCGCACTCCTAGATAACTTCCGATACCTCCGTAAGGATGAGAAGATATTTAAGCTTGTAGAAGATCTTGATGCTTCTACAGATAATGGGTGCGCATGGGCAAAATAGGGATGGAGAGGCATAACCCGTCAACTGACGCGGATCCGCGTTCCACGAGTCGGTGACCTTTGGGGTCTCCGGTCGATCAGGGCTCGTGGGCTTTCGGATAGTTCCGGGATGCTCACCGCGCCTTGATCCATGACCGAAGCAGCACCCGACCAGGAGAAGTATTAAGCATGAAGACCATCCGGGCCAAGATGCTGTTGGGTTTTGGCCTCCTCCTGATGTGCCTGCTGTCCCTGCTGGGCGCCTACCTGTATTTGCAGGTCAGGGCGACGGTCGTGCCATTGACCCAGGAACTCAGCCAAGAGGTGCTGCGGGCCCGTTCGGTGGGGCTGGGTAACCTGTTCCGGGGCTACCTCAGCGATATCCGGACCCTGTCTCGCGATAGCGTCATTCGTTCGGGCGATATGGACGCCATCCAGCGCGAACTGGCACAGCGCACGACGGGCATCAACTCGGATTATGAAATGGTGTTCTTCGCCGACACCCAGGGCCGCTATGTCGGTTCCACGGGATCGACGGGGTATGTGGGCGATCGCGCCTACTGGCAGGCCATCCTGCGGGAGGGCCAGGCCGAGGTCATCAGCGAGCCGGTCATCTCCCGGGCCACGGGTGCCACCGTCTTCGTCGTGGCCGCCGGCGTCAGGGATCAGCAAGGCCAGCCCATCGGCCTCATTGCCGCCACCGTGCTGCTGGACACCCTGACGGAGATCGCGGGCGCTATCGGTATCAGCGAACATGGCTTCGGCTGGGTGATGGACCATCAGGGCCTGCTCATCGCGCATCCCCTGGACTCCCTGCGCCTGCAGCTAAACCTGCTCCACTCCGCGGCCCAGGGTTACGAGGGTCTGGAGGAGATCGGTCAGACCCTGGCCCGGGGCGAGTACGGCTTCGGCACCTATCGGCGTCCCGACGGCACCCTCTTTGCAACCCTTTACACGCCCATTCCCAATACCCCGAACTGGGGGCTGGGCGTCTCCCTGCCGGAGTCCGAGCTCATGGGCCGCGCCCATGACCTGCTGCAGGCCATTTTGTGGTCCATGGCGCTGGTCATGGGGGCGGTATTGCTGCTGGTGTTCGTGGTCTCGGGGCGTATCGCCGCCCCCGTCCGGGAGTTGATGCGCGGGGTGGAGTATGTCAGTGCCGGCCACCTCGATTATCAACTGGAGGTCCGCACCGGCGACGAGATCCAGACCCTGGCTGAGGACTTCAATCACATGACCGGCGACCTCAAGGAGCACATCCGGAATCTGGCACGGGTCACGGCTGAGAAGGCGCGGGTGGATGGCGAATTACGCGCCGCCAATCGTCTTCAGGCCAGCATGCTGCCGCGCATCTTCCCGCCCGATCTCGACATCGCCAACCTCGACCTCTACGCTACCATGGAGCCGGCCAAGGAGGTCGGGGGTGATTTTTACGACTTCTATCTCCTGGACGACCGCCGCCTCTGCTTCTGCATTGGCGACGTCTCCGGCAAGGGCGTACCGGCGGCCCTCTTCATGGTGATCGGTATGACCATCCTCAAAAACCTGGTACGCCAGGGTCAACCCCTAGACCAGGTCTTCATCCAGGCCAACAAGATGCTCTGTTCCGAGAACGACATGTTCATCACCGCCTTCATGGGCATCCTGGATACGGCCACGGGCGAGATGGAATATGTCTCCGCTGGCCACAACCCCCCGCTGCTTGCCCGGGGGGGCGCGGATTTCGACTATCTGGATACCCCCATCCATCTCTTCCTAGGCGGCATGGAGGATGTTGGCTACCAGTCCTCCCGGCTGATCCTGGCGCCGGGTGACTGCCTCTTTGTCTATACCGATGGCCTCAACGAGGCCCAGAATGCCCTAGGGGCCTTCTATACGGGGCCGCGGATGGTGGCGGCCATCAACGGGCTGAAGAAGCGGGGGGTCAGGGACCTGATCGGCGGTATGCGCGCGGCGGTCGCGGCCTTTGTCCAGGAGGCCCCCGCGGCGGACGACTTGACCATGCTGGCGCTGACTATCACTCATAAGGGGGACCACGGCGCCGGCTAGCCCGACTTCGACTATTCGACCCCGAATTCGCCAATTTTGGGTTATTTTCGCCCTTGGCGGCGCGCTAAGTATTTGAGCAAGCTAGAGCAGGTCACACGAAATCGTCCGTAGTGCCGACCTTGGTCCTTGAGCCGGGCGAGGATTCTGCGGACACTATCGGCATGTTCCTCCGTGCCAAGACCCGCAAGAAAGACGGCAAAGAGCACCGCTTCTGGAGTGTGGTGGAGAACCGCCGCGTGGCGGACGGGCGGGTAGTCCAGCGCCATGTGCTGTACTTGGGGGAGATCAACGACGCCCAACGGGCGGCCTGGTGCCGCTCGATTTCCGTCTTCGACGAGGACGCCGGCGTCGCGACCCCGTTGGCCCTGTTTCCGGAAGACCGCCCAGCGCCAGAGCTGGCCTGCGCGGTGGTGCAGGTCAAGCTGAGCGGATTGCAGTTGCGCCGTCCGCGGCAGTGGGGGGCCTGCTGGCTGGCCTGCGGACTGTGGGACCTGCTGCAACTAGACGCCTTCTGGGCGCCACGCCTACCACCGAGTCGCAAGGGCACTCGTTGGCTGAATGTCCTGAAGACGCTGGTCGCCTACCGTCTGATCGACCCCGGCAGCGCATGGCGCCTGCACCGTCACTGGTTCGACCATAATGCCATGGGCGACCTGCTCGGCGAGGATTTTGCCGTCGCCCACAGCCATACCCTCTATCGCTGTCTTGATCATCTCTTGGAGCACAAACGGGCGTTGTTCGCCTACCTGCAGGAGCGTTGGCATGACCTCTTCGCGGCGCGCTTCGACATCCTGCTTTACGATCTGACCAGTACGTATTTTGAGTGCGACCCGCCGGAACACGGGAAGCGCAAGTGTGGTTACAGCCGGGATAAACGCTTCGACTGCGTCCAGGTGGTGATCGCGCTGATCGTCACCCCGGATGGTTGTCCGCTGGCCTACGAGGTCCTGGCTGGAAATACCCTTGATAAGCAAACCTTGACCGACTTCCTCGCTAAAATTGAGGCCCAATACGGCAAGGCCGACCGCATCTGGGTGATGGATCGGGGCATCCCGACCGAAGACACCCTGGCCCTGATGCGCGCCTCTGACCCCCCGGTGCATTATCTGGTGGGCACCCCCAAAGGCCGTTTGACCAAGCTCGAAAAGTCCTTTCTCACCCAGCCCTGGGCCGCGGTGCGCGACCAGGTCACCGTCAAGCTCCTCAAGCAGGACGGCGAGTTGTATGTCCTGGCCCTGAGCGCCGGGCGCCAGGACAAGGAACGGGCCATGCGCCGCCGGCGTCTCAAACGCTTGTGCAAACGCCTCCAGGAGTTACAAGGCCAAACCCTCAGCCGCGACGACCTGTTACTGAAACTCGGTGCGGCCAAGAAAGACGCCGGACGGGCCTATGGGTTACTGCGCATCCAGGTGCCCGCGCCCGATGAACCCGTGACCGCCGAGACCTTCACCTTCGCACTCAACCGCAAGAAACTCCGCCAGGTCCGACGGCGTGAGGGTCGCTATGTGCTGCGCTCCAATCTGATCAGCGACGACCCCGGGCAACTCTGGACCTGGTATATCCAACTCACCGAAGTGGAGCAGGCATTCAAAGAGCTCAAAGGCGACCTCAGCATTCGTCCCATCTACCACCAACGGGAAACGCGGATCGAAGCGCATATTTTCGTCGCCTTCCTGGCCTATTGCCTCCAGGTCACCCTGAAGGCCCGTCTGCGCCCCTTGGCGCCAGGTCTGACCCCACGGTCCGCCTTGGAGAAATTCGCCGCCATCCAGATGGTCGATGTGCACCTGCCGACCACCGACGGGCGCACCCTCATTTTAAGTCGTTATACCGAGCCGGAGCCCGACCAGCAATTGCTGCTCGACCAGCTGCATCTGCAACTGCCCGCGCAACCGCCACCCAGGATCACCGCCACACTCCAAGCCTCCTTACACTGATCGCTTTGTAGTGCCGACCTTCGCCTCTCGGGTTTATGAAAAACAATTGGTTGCGCGAAAAATGGGCGCGAATAGTCGAAGACGGGCTAGTCCCGGACCCCCTGGCGGAAAAGCCAGGTGGGAGGGCTGGCGGTGAGCGGGGGTGTCGACAGCAGGGATGCTGTCGCCAAACCTATAGGGAGGTATGCAGGGTTTCTCCCCCGCCCACCGCCAGACTCCCCACCTAGCCCGGAATCATGCGAGTTGAGCCAGCAGGAAGTGTGTCGCCAAATCTACAGGAAGGTATTCACGGGATCCCCTGCCACCCGTCTGCCTTCACTCAGCCCGGAATCATGGCAGTTGAGTCCATGAGCCCGGACCCATGCCCCATGGCACCCGTTCAGGCCGGATCACCTTCTAGGGACCGGATAAACAAACGCGATTTCGTCCTGCGGCCTTGGCCGCGTAGAGGGCGTGATCCGCCCGCTCGAACAGGTCCCGAGCCAGTTGCAAGCCGAATTCCTTGCCCGGGTTCGGCAAGGAGCCCATCTTTAGCTGGGCCTGGGAGAAGGGCGGACAGGTCGCGACACCGATGCTGAGGGAGACGTAGGGCTGTCCGCTGCCGGGGGCTTGGGGAATAGCCAAATCGCGCAGGTGGACGCGAATCTTCTCGGCCAGGGCCGTGGCTTCCTCCTGCTTAGTGCTGGCCAGCAGGGCAGCGAATTCCTCGCCGCCATAACGGGCTACGAAGTCACCCCCACGGGTCAGGGTGGTGGAGATGTCCTGGGCAACCTTGAGGAGGCATTCATCCCCCCGCGCATGGCCATAGTAGTCATTGTAGGCCTTGAAGTAATCGATATCGATCATGAGCAAGGACAGGGGTTGGTCGTTACGCAGAGCGCGCCGCCATTCCATGGTTAACCGCTCGTCCAGGGCGCGGCGGTTGGCGATGCCGGTGAGGGGGTCCTGTCTGCTGAGGGAACGGAGCAGGTCGTTCTGGGCCTTAAGCTTAAGATGGGTCTTGACCCGGGCCCGGACCACGGGGGGGCTGATGGGCTTGCTGATGAAATCCACGGCGCCGGCATCCAGGGCGCGGACCTCGCTGGCATAGTCGCTGACGACGGTCACGAATATGACGGGCAGGTCCGGATAATGCCTCTGGAGCATGGCGCAGGTGGTAAAGCCGTCCAAGTTGGGCATGAGGGCGTCGAGCAGTACCAGATCGATCCCGCCCTTTTCTACCTTTGCCAACGCCTCGGCGCCGCCACTGGCGGTGAGCGTTACGCCCAGACCCTCCAGGGCATTCTGAAGGATCATGATGGCGGTAGGATCATCGTCCACTATCAAGATGCTGGCGGGTGATCTCATGCTACTACTCCCCTCTAGGCTCTCTGGCACGGGACGCGGATAGGGATGCGCTATCTGAGTTAATAATGCTAGAGAAAGGCCGGGGTGTCATTGGGAATACCTACCCAATTTTATGGGTATAATCCCCCAATGTAGTTTCCACTACTAATTGATAAATAACGTAATATCTCCTATAGACCTCGGTAATCGACGGGATAAAACCAGAAAATTACGGGTTGCTAAAGGGCCGTACCCGCGTGGGTGGGGAGGGCCAATAGAGAAGGCGCACCTGAAGACGCCAGCCACCGCCGGCCGGCCGCCTGGTATCAAGGGTAGGACTGGCCCCAAGGGCCAGGGGGTCAGCAACCTGAATCGGCTATGGCCGGTATCAGATCGGTGAACTGGCTTTCGAGCAACTTCAGCCCCGGCTCCAAATTCGCGTTACCCTGGGCGATGGCCTCCTCCAAGCGGCTGGCGGTGAGCATCACCCCCATGGCACCGATGCCGCCGGCATTGCCGCGCAACTTGTGCAGCCGCCGGGCGGCGTCATCCCGGCGACCCCGAGCCAGATCCCGGCGTATCCCGGTAACTAGGCCGCTAGCATTGGCCGCGAAGTCCTCGATGAATTTCAGGAAGAGGGCCCGGTTGCCGCAAAAGATCTCCTGGGCCCTTTCCCGATCGATGCCGGCAATCAGCGGGGACCCGGGTTGCTGGGCCAGGGCCGGGATGGGCCGCCCGGGTGCGCTAGCACCTGGCGGTCCCATCGACAAGTGATCCGGCCAGGCTCCCGGCGGGAGGGTGGGTTCCGGAACCCATTGCCTTAACACCTCCACCATCCGCTCCCGTTTGACCGGCTTGGCCAAAATCTCGGTGATACCCGCCCGCCGCGCCTCCTCTAGCTGACGGGGGAGGAACCCGGCGGTGAGGGCGATGATAGGCAGGTAGGTCAAGCCCAGCTCACTGCGAACCAGGCGGGTAGCGGTTAAACCATCCATGACGGGCATCTGCAAGTCCATCAGCAGTACATCGAAGGCATTGGGCCTGGTCCTCAGGCGGTTGATCGCCTCCTGGCCATCGGTCGCTAGGGCGCATTGGGCACCCTCCACTTCCAGGGCCTGGGCTATCACCTCGCGGGTGATGTTGCTATCGTCCACCACCAGCACGCGCAAACCCGGCAGGTGTGGGCCGGGGAGCGGCAGGGATTGCGCGGCATTCCTGGGCTCGGGTTCCGCGGCCAGGGCCCGCGACAGGGTGAGTTCGAATCCGGAGGTCGTACCCTGACCAGGCTGACTGATAGCGCCGAGGGTGCCACCTATCAATGCCACCAGGTGCCGGCTGAGCGCCAGGCCCGTGCCATCGTAACGGGGGTGCCAGGGGGGGTCGGCCGTGGGGGCGGGATCCAACAGCCCCGTCAGGACTTCGGGTGACATGCCAGATCCCATGTCACTCACCTCGAAGCGCAGGCGCACCCGCGTCGGAGCAATCATGAGGGTCTGGAGCTGGAGGCGGATCTCGCCCTGATCGGTGAAATGGATGGCGTTGTCCAGGAGGCTGGCCAGCACCTGCTCCAAACGCCCGGCATCGACCAGCAACGGGCCGAGCAGATGGGCCTGCCCGTCTATCCAGAGGGTCAGGCCCTTGGCCCGGGCTCGGGGACCCAGCCGGTTATGCAGCCGGGCCATGAGTACCCCCAGATCAAATGGCCGTGGTTCCAGGTCCGGCGCGGACGGCGCCGCCAACCCGGGTTCCGCATCGGCGCGGATGGCGCGATGGCCGCGCAGGTCCGCGCCGAAATCCGGGCTCGGATGCTGACTCACTCTGTTCATCACCCGGTGTGATCCTCCTTCCAGCCGAGCAACCTGGGCCAGAACCTGTTTGCTATTTCCACCCCGGCGCCACCCCCGGGGTTATGGATGACCATGCCCCGCAGAAAGGTCGAGCCACCGTCATGAGGAATGCCGATCACGAGAAAATGATGGCGGTCTAGGGGGACCCTGGTCTCTAGAAAGAGACCGCTCATGCTGTAATTTTTGATAAGGCATGGCTGGGGTTCCGGGTCGCCGTTGGCAATGATCCTCGCTGGCTGGTTAACCTCGTATCGACAATGCCAACGCTGCTCCATCAGCCATTCCCCGCCAGCCCTTGCCGCTTGCCCGACAGCGGGGGGCGGCTCCGCGTCCTAACCAGGGGTAGGCAGACACCTTTGGAAAGGATTTTGGCGTTAGCCACCTCCCGTCCCGCATCCAGCCGGGTCGGGGGTCGTGTTAACTGGTCACGCAGTGGCAGCGTCAGACGGACCAGATCCGCGACGGCGCGCACCTTGAGTTTATGCATCAGATTGGCGCGGTGAGTTTCGATGGTGCGCACACTGGTGCCCAGTTCCCAGGCGATGACCTTGTTGGCCTTGCCCGAGATAATCAGGTTCAGGACATCGCGCTCCCTTCTGGTCAGAGTTCCCAGAAGTTCGGCCATACTTTGGGGATTCCCATACTGCTCCCGATACCTGTGGTCATCGGCAAGAGCCGCGCGCACACACCCCAAGAATTCCTGATGGTTGACGGGTTTTTGCAGAAAATTCACGGCTCCCAATTGCATGCTTTTCACCGCGGATGAAATTTCACCATGGGCACTGATTACAATGACCGGCATCTTAATCAGGCGCCGGCCGAAAGCCTCCAATAGTTCCAGCCCATCCATGTCCGGCATCAGCAAATCAAGAACAATACAGCCGAACCCTTCATGGTCCGGACGATCCAGAAAGGCCTGGGCGGTCGGGAATTCCTCTACGGTGATCCGCACCGATTCGAGTAAGGTTCGTAATGAATGACGATAGGTATCGTCGTCATCAATCAGAAACACTCTGGGGTCCTTAGTCATCATGAGGCTCCGGATGAATCTAGGCGCCGGCCTTGGGGCTGGGCCTGGTTGCGGCACTGCCGAGGGAGAGGCCCTGTACTTCGATGGGCATGACCAGGGGATCCATGTCGAGAATAGCGGGGGGTAACCAAGTAAAGACCCGGCGTAAGTGCGAAAGAACGGAACCGGTGGCATAGGGCGACAGGATGGTTTTATCCAGATCCAGACCTAGAGTGCGAATGCCGGAGACCCCCCGCTTAGTCAGTTCCTGGGCGAACAGCATCAACGCCGCCACCCCGGAGTCGAAGAGTTGGGTCACTCCCGTCAAATCCAGCACCGCCTGGGTAATGCTGTCATCGACGGCCTGGGCGATGGCCATGAGACGGAAGGCGCAGCGTAAGTCCAGCGGACCCGCGATATAAATGCGTAAGCAATTATCCACAATGTTATAGTCAATATCTGCCGCCAGATTACTGGGCTCCCAGCGATGTCCGCTCCAGTTAGCCATCTTGGGGTTCGCGCCGGTGAGGGTAGCACCGAAGGTCATGGCCTGACGCCAATTATCCGGGGAGTTTTTGGCCAAGGGTGGTAACGCCATCTTTTTCATTTTATTTCCCCCTCTGTTATTTAAAGCAAATCAGCTTTCTTCTTCACTGGGTATACCCTCCGGTGTCGGGGAGAACTAAACTGCCGTGAATTGCCCGGTACCCGCGGTAGCACTAGAGATGATGATAGGTAAGAATACTAAGTAAAAACTATCCAGAATCTCCGCATATATTTCAGTAGTAGTACCTAGATTGCAGTCATTAGTTCAAGTTTGATCGGCGACCGCATCCAGGTTAGGGTCTCTACTGTTCGGACGTCGTGGCGAGAGAATAGCCTTCACCCGGTGCGCCCATAAGATAACCTTGAAAGCCATCCACGTTCATCTGTTTGAGTACCGATAGTTCACTGGTCGTTTCCACACCCACGGCTATGACCTTGATATCCAGATGATGAGCCGTCATTACCAGGGCGCGCACGAAAATTTGGTTCTCCTTGTCCGTATCAATCCCACAAATATAGGCACCATTAATCTTTAAGTAGCGGATTTTGAGTATCATGAGGTAAGAGAAGGTGGAAAAGCCGTTTCCGAAATGATTGATGCCTAAACCACAACCAAATCGGGTCAAAATATTTGCCAGCCTAGCGGCCATTTCGTGATTGCTTGAGATGCCATCTTCACGAACTTCAAAGATCATTCGTTTGGTGTAAGAGGAATGGCTAAGGAAATGTTCAAGCCAGTCAAGAAATGGGGTATTAATAACGGAGTTTGGCGCCAAATTGATGGCCAGGGGCACCACTGAGGTGGGTGTGTCTGCAAGCAGATGCGCAGCCAATTCGATCGCGCGCCGATCCAGGGCTTGGGAAAGACCGACGCGCTCCCCCATGGGTATTAACACCCCGGCCGGGATTAGATCGCCTTCATCATCGCGGGCACGTAGCAGCACGGAGTAAAGCAGGATGCGGCGGCCCTCTTGTCCCAGGGCAACCACCGGCTGGAGATGGAGCAGAATCCTTTCCTCCCGCAGATAGCGAAGCAGTTCCTCTCGCCAATGATGGGCTCCCGCCAGGATGTTCACAGGCAGATGGTCAGCCGCCAAGGCATGATATTTGTTGGGACCTAGAAGCTTGGCGCCTTGCAAGGCCAGATCCGCGCCGGCGAGGCAATTGGCTACCGTGTCGCCACGTTGGCACATAAAAATGCCAATGTGGGCGATATCCTCCTGATCCACGGATTCGCTGGCGCGAAGACCGATGAGGGCCGACAGGAGGTTCTGAGCCACGCTTTCGGCCTCCTGAGTGGTGCTGATCTTTAACAGCAGGGTGAAATCGGCGCCCGTTAAACGAGCCGCTAGAGAGACTTGCCCCCCACAGGTTTGCTTGAGGATGTTTGCGGCCTGAAACAGCCATTCATCGCCCGCCAGGAAGCCCTGACGATCGTTGTAGGCCTTGAAGTCAGAGAGTTGGATCAGGAGCAAGGGACCGACCGAGAATTCCTCCCCAGCGACAAGCAGGTGCGCCATCTGAGTCTCAAAGTAACGGCGATTGCCGAGCCCGGTCACCGGATCCCCATAGGCATCCTGTTGCAGTCGTTTGGCTAGCACGGCCTGTTCATTGAAGGTCGCCTCGACCTTGGCGGATAGGCGATTCATGGCTTCCACCATCCGACGCAATTCAGGTGCCCAAGGCAGTTTCGCCTGAATGTGATATTCCAGGTTGCAAATGGCCTCGGCCTGCTCCTCCACGGCCTGCAGCGGCTTGAATATCTCCCTTAAGATCAGGTAGGTAAGTCCCATACCGAGCGCGGCGCAGGCGGCAAACCAGAGGATAGTTTCCTGGGTGATACGCCAAAGCACGGCATAGGCATAACCGGGATGGCTGGCAATGGACAAGGTCCCGGCCCGGTTCCAGCCGGCCATGACCGCTGCCTCGGCGATAGGGGTCTCCAAGGGCAGCTGGGCGATGAACCAGGGTGGGACACCATCGATAGTGACGGATAATTCTCGCCCATATATCAGTCCGCCATGGTTGTCATGAAGTCGAATAAAGCGGTAATAACCATTATCGAAAATGGCATCGACCATGCTCCTGATCATGACGAGGTCGCGATCGGAAATGTAGGGAGACAAGGAAAGTCCAAGTGAACTGGCGGTGTCCTGGGCGTGAGACTCAAGCTGACTGAACAAATAATGGCGCGTGTTGTTGAGACTGATGCCGGTGGTGCCCACGAACATTAACAAGAACAGCAGGCTTGCTGTCAGAAATATTTGTCGTGAAAGCTTCATGCGTTTGCCACCCGAACGCTGCCGGCTTGAGTCGGTTATCGCCTCATGCGATCAAGTAACTCTCGCCAATGATTGAGATCGCCAGCCCCACCCACCAACTTGCCGGCCTGACGTTCCCTGGCTAACCAGAGGCCGGTGCCATTAAACCCATAAATCGGTAGCAAATCCTTGCGTTCAGTGGCGGACTTTACAAGGGGTTCGAGGATATCCAGCACTAAAGGCATGGCATCCGGCTCGCTGAAATAGGTCAGAACCATATGGGCCTGATTGAGGTTCAGGGCCTTGACATAGGTAATTTGCAGTTTTTCTTCGCTGATGCCAATGGCCGTCAAGGTAAAGTACTTGGCGATGGCCATGTCCTCGCAATCCCCGCCCCCGGAAGCCAGGGTCTCCACCGGAGTCGCCCAATAATCCTCTTGCTCCCAGTGAGTCATATCACTCTCTAACTTTAATCGATTAAAAAAATCGTTAACCTTGGTTAGTTTCTGAATCTCGGGTAGATGCTGACTCGCGGCAATTAGCTCTCTTAAAGCGTAAATCCGATCACGGGCTTCCCGGCCATATTCAGCCTCCGCCCAGACGGCGATCTTATCCGACAAGTCAAGGATGCCACTCCGGGTCGGGGCTGTTACCATCATGAATAGCAGCAATAAACTGGCCAGGACTTCAGGCTTTCTAACGTAAATCCTGGACAAGGAACCAGAGGCATTGGCTAACAGGCGTACCTTGGTTAATATCTGGATTAAAGAATCCCCGTACATTAGAGCATGACACCCTGCCGTGATCCATGAGCATTAATACTGAGGGCATAGTGTAACCGGCGCGGTCCCGGATAACCTATCGCGAAAACTCGATTTTGCTCACGGAAGGCCCCAGGAAATGCGTAATTCTACCCATTGCTTCACAGCTACTCTCAAATTATATTTATAGTGGTATTAGTATCGCCCGATACAGCCGCGACGCTTCCTGGAGGTTCCCCCATAGGCCCGTCATTGTTTTTTGGTGAAAATCCTTGCGACTCTCCTGCACGGATCAACCAGGATTTATTTGTCGAGGATCACATTAAATTTCATTTAAATTACATCAAGCTGTTTCGCCCGGGAATTCTCATTTCGGTATGCCGGGGGCGGAATTACCATCAATTCGGCTTAATTCCAACATAGGTAGAGAAGCCATGATTACCCTTCGATTTTCCAGAGCTTCCTTGTTTCTTGGTATTCCCCTGTGGGGTTTGGGTGGCCCGGCCCAGGCCAGTTCGGATCCCGACCATTTGGCAACCTGGTTATGGCTCTTTTCCATACCGGATTGGTTGCTGGGAACCGTGATCGTTGCGGTATTCATCGGCTTGTCATGGCTGGTGCTGATGTATGGGCGCGGCAACCTTGGACTTGTCAAGCACCATCCCAAGGCTGCGATTCTCGCCACCCTGGGGGGCGCCCTGGTTGGCATCCTCCTCGTGCTGTTGGCGGCAGGCCCCTGGCATGCCTACCTCATCGAAAAAATCACGGTGATGCCGCCCTCCGCCGCGGTGATGCCCGCTGAGGACAGAGCAAAAGAGCTTACCAACACCCTGATAACGCTTAACAGAGTTTTTGAACGAGCCTCCCCGGTAACCCGCGAGATGGCGCTAGAAAACCTCCTGACCCTCGCCGAGGAACGCCAGGTCCTACTTGCTAAAATGATGGAATCCGATCCAGGCGCCTTGTTGCGCGTGGCCCTCCCACCAGGGGTCCTGGCGGAGTTTCCCGTTCCCGTGCAAGCCTTTCTTGAGCAACACCAGGTCCGTGCTGGCACCCTCGAGATCATCTCCGAGGACTTTCCCGACCGCGCTGTGTTGCGTCACCTTCTGAAATCGGATCTTCCACCCCTCTCGCTCCATTTTGTGGCCCCTCCCGCCGTTCACCTCACGGGCGCTAGCGTCCAGGCCAGCGGGGTGGTACTCGGCGATGCCATGGCCTTGGAGGCCGGAGAGGGTGACGATGCGGTCAGTTTCTTTAAAGAACTGGCACCGGGCGTCGCGCTGACTACGGGTGACCAAAAGGTCCTGGTCATCGTTGCCGACCTTGCCGATACCCCCGTCGCCTGCTCGCTGGATGATATCGACCGCCTGATGTTCTCGGACCCCGACAAGCAATCCGTGAGCGATCTCTACCGGGAGTCTTCATTCGAACAGTTCATGCTGGACGGCCAGGTTGTCGGCCCCTACAGCCTTGACGTGACCCCTGGCGATAGCTGCGACCCCGTCGCCTGGGCGGATCTCGCGGACCAGGCCGCGGTGGCCAATGGGGTGGATATCACCGGCTATCAACGGAAACTTTACGTCTTGCCAGCCACCCCGGCGTGTAGCCAGATTGGCCTCGGCCAGATGGGCGGTATCCCGAGCCGCGCCTGGACCTTCCGGTGCGACCAGGCCAGCACCTATGCCCACCAACTGGGTCACAACCTCGGCCTGGGCCATGCCTCCTCCCCCACCCGTGAATACGGAGATCCAACGGATGTGATGGGCGATTTCAGTGGCGGTTTACGACAGGTCAACGCGGTACATAAGGAACAATTGGGCTGGCTCCCGCCGGAACAGATCACGGCGGTCACCCAGGGGGGGGAATATCGCCTGGCCCCGATTGAAACAGACCCAGCCGAGGCCACCGCGCCCCAGGCGCTCAGGATTGGCAAGGGTGCCCAGGAGTTTTACCAGCTCTCCTACCGAGAGCCGATGGGCTTTGACGGCCAACTCGACGCCGCCTACCTGGGGCGCCTGACGCTGCATCATTACCGGGGTCCAGGCAAGGGCACCACGACCTATCTGCTACGCAGCCTGGCGAACGGGGAGACCTTCACGGACCCAACGCATGGCATCTCGGTAACCCAGACGACTCACAATGGCAACGAGATGATGGCGCGTATCGACCTTACACTCGACACTTGCCATGCCGGCCTACCCCACCTCGCGATGGCGCCACCCGATGTCCTGGGTAAACCGGGCGAGACGCTGCAATATGATGTGATCGTCACCAACATGGACAGGACCTCGTGCCCGGTCAGGAACTTCACCCTGGACGCCAGGCTACCCTTCGGCTGGACGGGCGATATCTCCCCGCGCATGATCGAGTTGTCCTCGGGTCACTCCGACACCGCCATCCTCTCGGCCACCCCCGCCACGGACAGCCCGACCGGTACCTTTGGCCTCGCGGTGACGGCCCGCGATGCCGGGGAGCCATCCCTCACCGGCTTGACGGGATCGGCTTATGTACTCAGCTTGCCCTGCGTACGGGGTACGCCCGCCCTGGCTTTATCCTCTTCAAGCCAATTCGGTCAGGCAGGCGCGCCGCTGGGTTATACCCTTATCCTCATCAATACCGATAGGGGTGATTGCCCGGCCAGTAACTTCCAACTCAGTCACGCCCTGGCTGCCGAATGGTCGGGGAAGATTTCACCCAGCACCCTCACCCTGGCCCCTGGCCAACAGGGATCCGCCAGCTTCGAGATCACCTCGGCGACAGAGGCAAAACCGGGGGTTTACGAGATAACGGCCAGCGCGATCGACCCCCTGGTCGCCGCGCATGGGGCGACAGGCAAGGGCCTCTATCTGCTGACTGGGGCGGAGGCAAAGCAGGCGCTCACCCTGAGCAAGGCAACGACAACGACCACCCTGAAGCGTGGCACGGTCAGGCTGGCCTGGAATGCCCCCACGGACGATCCCCGGGTCACGGGTTATTACGTATGGCGCAACGGCAAGCAGATCGCCTCGGTAACTCCCACCAATTTTTCCCAGATAATCAAACAGGTGGGTACCTATAACTTCTACGTTTTAGCCCATGACGCGAAGGGAATGATCTCGAACCCCAGCAACAGCCTGACGATAAAGATCGTCCGATAAGGGTTCTGGAATCAATTGACGGGGGGTGACTGGATCCCCGTCAATCCAGGAGGGGCTCCGCGGAGCCGCCTCCTGCCCACCAGTCGCTGATAGGGAAGAGAGGTAGCAAGATGAAACGGCATGCTGTATGGGCGGTTACGGTCGGTTGCTTGTGTGCCGGCGGCATGAGCCCGGCCCTGACGGGGGACTTTACCCCCATCGAACAACTGGGGAGGTCCATCTTCTTGGACGAAACCCTGTCCCTTAACGAAAATCAGTCCTGTGCTTCCTGCCACGACCCCGCGGCGGGATGGACCGGTCCAAGCACCCTGATCAATGCCCATGGCGCGGTGTACGAGGGCTCGATCCCGGGTGCCTTTGGCGATCGCAAGCCACCCAGCGCCGCCTATGCCACCCAGAGCCCGATTCTGTTCGTGGACCGCAAGGGGGTTTTCATGGGCGGTAACTTCTGGGATGGCCGTGCCACCGGTGAACGGCTGGGTAACCCCGCCGCCGAGCAGGCTCAGGGTCCCTTCCTGAATCCCAAGGAGCAGGCCTTACCGGACAGCGCCTGCGTCGTTCATCGCGTCTGTTTGGCCCCCTACTCGGTGGGTTTGGATGACGTGGTTCCCGGCGCCTGCGCGATCAGCTGGCCGACTGATACGGAGACGGTCTGCCGTTCCCCGTCCGGCTGGGTGGCCTTGTCCGCCGCGGATCGCGAACAGTCGTATACGGCTTATGACCTGATCGCCTTCGCCATCGCGGCCTACGAGGGCTCGCCCGAAGTCAACGCCTTCTCCTCCAAGTTCGACCAGGCTCATGGCGGCAAGGGCACAGGCACCAAGGCCAGCAAGGTCAAGCTCAGCAATGAGGAGCAACGGGGTCTGGCCCTGTTCCGCGGCAAGGGCAAGTGCGCCAAGTGCCATACCCTCGACGACAAGCCGGCGCTGTTCACCGACTTCACTTTCGATAATCTTGGCATCCCGACGAATCCCGAAAATCCGGTCTATGCCACTGTGCCCGACTTCGTCGATGCTGGTCTGGGCGGCTTTTTGGCGAGCCGGTCAGATTACGTGGGCTATGCCCCGGAGAACCAGGGCAAGCACAAGGTGCCGACCTTGAGAAACGTGGCCCTGGGTCCCGAGGGTCGGGTCAAGGCCTACGGACACAACGGCTATTTCAAGTCCCTGGAAGGCATCGTCCATTTCTACAATACCCGGGATGTCAAGCCGACCTGCCCCGGTGCCTACACTGAGGAAGAGGCCCTGGCGGCAGCCTGCTGGCCCGCGCCCGAGGTGGCGGAGAACCTTAACACCGCGGAACTGGGCGACCTGGGTCTGAAGCCCGAGGACGAGGCAGCCATCGTGGCCTTCCTCAAGACCCTCTCCGATGGCTTCGACCCCCTGGCACCTTGAAGGCTTGGCAGGCGGAGGATGAGCCCGCCCCAGGTCAGGGCGTCCCTCCGATGCTCTTGGCACGGGGTTAGCTGAGTAGCCGAGGAAGGGGCGCAAGGAGGCGCTCCCGCAACAGCCCACGCCAAACTTTACCCGCCCGACGGTCGCGCCCGCTGGTGGTCAGCCTCGCCTGCCGGGACCGTGAACAACGCCAGGTTGGCAAATCATCGACGGGGACGGGCGACTTATGCGATTGATCTTGCATGCGGATGATTTTGGCGCGTCTCAAGATATTTATACCGCCACGGTTGATTGTTTCGAAAAGGGCGTATTGACAAGCGCCTCCCTCATGCCGCTCATGCCTTTCTCGCAGGAGGCGATCAGTTATGCCAAGTCACACCCTGAATTTAGTTTTGGCGCGCACCTGACGTTTGCGAGGGTAACGGTAGAGAGGCCCGTTTCCGATCCAGGGAGGATTCCTCATTTAGCAAATGAGGATGGGGATTTCATGAACTCGGATCAGATCAGGACCAAGGCCTTTTTGCACAAGATTCCCATCGGAGAAATCGAGCGGGAAATCGAGGCCCAACTCGGGTATTTCAAAGACCAGGGCCTGAGCTTGTCACACATCGACAGTCATTGCCATATTCACAAACTGGGTCATTTTCCCGAAGCCCTCGCGAGAGTCCTCCCGCGATTTTCCATCAACCGGGTCCGAACGGTCCAAAATATCTATGTGCGAAAACCCCTGCGGAGCCCGACCTACTGGCTGGGTAATTACTGGGGCTGGCGTATAAGAAAAAGGTTCATCACTACGAATCACTTCTTTATGCCCCGGGAGACGGAAGGTTATGAGTGGGCCAGGGATTATTCTTGGCTGAATAAAGTCATTGCCAGTTGTCATGGCGAGACTATCGAAATGGGATTCCATCCAGGATTCCTGGGCTGGAATGACCAGGAACGCCGCGCCTTGCTGTGTCTTATGGATTTTGCCAGGGAAAAGTCACTGGAGTTGACGAATTGGAAGAAGATTACTCGTTAGCCCCCCTCCTCACCCATTCTCCAGCATGCCGATAGGTCACGCCCGCCCTGGGCAGTTTAACGATCGGAATAACTACGCCCCTCGCTAGGCATAATTACCAGGGTACCGGGTTATCTGGTGAAAACACGATTATAAATCGGCAGCAAACTTCACCTGGGCTTAGGCCAATTCCTGGTACCGGGTTATCTGGTGATAACACGATTATAACTCACTGTTAAAAAATCCATTTTTTCCTTGGTACCCAGGCCGGAATAACCTGGATATGCCAATCTGATAAGCCGTATTACCAATCGGTTTAAGTAGATGTACCCAATGACAGCTTCCCATATGTTTGCCAGAATAAAACTGGAATCATTCATAGGCCACCCTACATGATTCCGCCTGGATCAATAATGGCCGCGGATACCATCCAGGCAAGGTAAATAAGTAATATTACCTGGCCACATGCGTATTGATGATTACCAGGGGGTAGGAGCACGGTGAACATTCTTAATCAAGGCCATTTTCATATTGATCTTGAGCGCGAGTTAAGTATCGAACGCCCCCTGGTTGATCACGAATGTATGACAGCCTTGATAGAACTTGAACAGGCTCGAGCGAACCGGGGTGGCAGCCCCTTTTGTGTCGTCACTTACTCGCCACGCGAATCCTGGGAGGCAAGGGAGGTGGATTTAAGCCCCCTCACCCGCCTCCTGGGTCAACGCGTGAGGAGGATCGATACGCCGGGATGGTTGCAGGGTCGGGTGGTCGTCTTGTTGACCGCTACCACTCCCTTAGGGGCGCATGCCTTCAGTGAGGCCATCATCCAAGGATTACCTCCGGGTCTGGATATTGACTTTAGGATCCATGCCTACCCCGAGATCAACGCCGATGAAGTGACGGCGTATCGCTCCACTAAAATCACCAGGATGCAACCTGGTGACCAGGGGAAGATACCCCAGGCCTTGCCAGTTACCGATGACGCCACCCATGAAGAACCTCATTCGATAGCGACAACCCCGATATCTTCACTCTTATCTCATCCTGAACGCCGGGAAAAACGTCTGCTTGACCTTTTAGGGGCCACGTCCCTGTTGCTGGTCACCTTGCCCCTCCTGTTGCTGGCGGGCCTGATCGTTCAAATTCGGGACAGAGGTCCGGTATTTTGCCTTCAGCAACGCCTGGGTTATCTCGGTAAGCCCTTCATCATGTACAAACTCAGGACCATGTGGCAACGGGCACCTGAATCAAGCCATAGCGAGTACTTGGCCAAACTCATCAGCACGAATGGGACCTTGACCAAACTGGATCAACAGGGCGATGCCCGCATCATCCCTGGCATGGGCCTATTTCGTACCCTGGGTATCGATGAACTCCCGCAACTCATCAATGTTATTCGCGGCGATATGAGTCTGGTGGGACCGCGTCCCTGCCTGCCTTACGAGGCGAAGAAATTCGACCTCTGGCATAAGGAGCGTTTCAGTGTCAGACCCGGACTGACGGGCCTCTGGCAAGTGAGTGGTAAAAATCTGACCACCTTCAGGCGCATGATGGAACTGGATGTGCGATACGCACATCGGGGCAAGCTGCTCTCCGATCTCGTCATTTTGCTCCGCACGCCTCTGGCCGTGGTCGGCCTGGCCAGAGCTAATCCCAATAGAGACCCCTCCGGCAAGGGTTGATGGTTTTTGATCATATGATGCAACCGGTTATTTTTCCCAGGTGGGGACAGCCCAGATAACTTTAATCCCGAGGAGTATCGATGAACAGTGAATCCGTTCTTGGCGTTATTGGCTGCGGCTATTGGGGTCCCAATCTCATTCGGAACTTCTCGGCCCTTCCGGGATGCCGCGTAAAATGGGCCTGCGATCGCGAAGAGGCACGGTTTGACCGGCTTAGCAGGCTGTATCCGGATGTCCAGTTTACTTCTAATGCGGATACGCTCATGGATGACGATGAAGTGGACGCCATTGCTATCGCCACTCCGGTAACCAGCCATTTTCATCTCGCCCGGCGCAGTCTGCTCGCGGGCAAGCATGTCTTCGTGGAAAAGCCCATGGCCCATTCCACCGCCGAATGCCAGACCCTCCTCGATCTGGCCAGGGAAGGTGGTCTCTCCATCATGGTAGGACATACCTTTGTTTACACGGCCGCCGTACGCAAGATGAAGGAAATCATCGACTGCGGCGAGATAGGGCGTGTTCTTTACATCAGCTCCCAACGACTCAATCTCGGTCTGTTTCAGCGGGATATCAATGTCGCCTGGGACCTTGCCCCTCATGATATCTCTATCATCCTTCATCTCCTGGGGCAAAAGGCGGAATCCGTCAATTGTCAGGGTTTCGCCTGCATGGGGCCCGGGGTGGAAGATGTCGCCAATCTTTCCATTACCTTTTCGAACGGTGTCTTTGCCACCATCCAAACCAGTTGGCTGGATCCCAATAAGGTGCGCCGCATGACCGTGGTGGGCGAGCACAAAATGATCGTATATGACGACAACGAGACCATCGAGAAGCTCAAGGTCTTCGATAAGCGCGTGGAGGTACCACCACGCTACGATACCTTTGGTGAATTTTTCTACTCCTACCACTATGGCGGTGTTTACAGTCCCTTCCTTGATCAGGAAGAGCCCCTGCGCACCGAATGTCGTCGCTTCATCCAGAGTTTCAAGGAGGGCCTGCCGAGTGAATCGGATGGATCAAAGGGTCTCGAGGTAGTAGCCATTCTAGAGGCAGCCGCTAAATCACTGGCGAATCAAGGACGCGGGGTGCCGGTATCATGAATAAGGGAAAAATGAAGAAAGGAAAAACAAAACCTGGCACCGATTCAATCCGGCTCATCGCACCCGATGTCGTGCTAGGCCAGGATGTGATTATTCATGGCTTTGTCAACCTCTACGGTTGCCGCATCGGGGATAACACTAAGATTGGCACCTTCGTGGAAATTCAGCGCGGTGCCGTGATCGGTTCGCGCTGCAAAATCTCCAGCCACACCTTCATCTGCGAAGGGGTGCATATCGAGGATGAATGCTTTATTGGCCACAACGTGACCTTTATCAACGATATCTACCCTCGCGCCACTAATGCGCAGGGTGAGATCAAGGTGGACGAGGATTGGGTCTGCGTTCCCACCTTTGTCCGGCGCGGTGCCTCCATCGGTTCCAGCGCCACCTTACTGTGCGGCATCACTATTGGCGAAGGGGCCATCGTCGGTGCCGCTGCCGTGGTCACTCATGACGTGCCCCCTGGCGCCATCGTTGCGGGCAACCCCGCCCTCCTTCTCCGGTCCGCTTATTAAATTATTATCGGGAGACTATCCGTATGAAAGTGCCCTTCCTGGATCTCGGAGCCCAATACGCGCCCATCCGTGCCGAAGTCGATCAGGCCTTGAACGCAGTATTCAGCAGTACCGCCTTTGCCGGTGGCCCTTTTGTCGCATCCTTCGAGGAGGCCTTTGCCGACTATGTGAACTGTGAGCATGCCATCGGTGTGGGGAGCGGCACCGAAGCCCTGTGGTTCGCCCTCCTCGCCCTGGAGGTGGGACCGGGGGATGAGGTCATTACCGTGCCTAATTCCTTTTTCGCCACCGCCGAGGCGATCAGCATCTGTGGGGCCCGTCCGGTTTTCGTGGATGTGAGTCCCGACACCCTGACCATGAACCCCAAGGCGTTAGAGGCCGCCATCACCAGGAAAACCCGAGCCATCATTCCTGTTCACCTCTTTGGCCAGATGGCGGACATGGATCCGATCCTGGCCATCGCCGAGCGCCATGACATCCCCATTATCGAGGATGCCGCTCAGGCGCATGGCGCCCTCTATCGCGGCAAACCCGCAGGCTCCCTGGGTATCGCGGGTTGTTTCAGCTTTTATCCGGGCAAGAACCTGGGAGCTCCCGGGGAGGCTGGGGCCGTCACCACCCATGACGCCAACCTGGCCTTGCAGATCAGGATTCTGCGCGACCACGGTCAGGCCGTTAAGCATGATCATCAAATGGTTGGCTGGAACGGTCGAATGGACGGCATTCACGGGGCCGTGCTCAACACCAAGCTGCCCTATCTAGAGAATTGGAACGAGGCCCGGCGTTCCCATGCCGAGCTTTATCGAAAACGCCTTGCCCCGCTCCCGGGTCTTCAGGTGCCTATCGAGCAGGTAGGCCGCCGCCACGTCTTCCATATCTATGCCTTGCGTGTCCAGGGGCGCGATGAACTAATGACCGAGCTTGCGCAACGCGGCGTGCAGTGTGCCATTCATTACCCCGTGCCGATCCACAAGCAAGCTGCCTATCAGGATGGGAACGCCCCCGCCCTCCATTTACCGGTGGCGGAGGCCAGCGCCCCTAAGCTGCTGTCCCTGCCCCTCTATCCAGAATTGAAGCCCATCCAGATCAATTATGTCTGCGACCAGATCGAACGCTGGGTCGAACGCCGCACGGTCAAGTCACGGATAGGTCGGCCATCTTCTCGCCTTAATTCGCGACCAACCCGGCGGGAGGCAACCCATGGCTGATGCTGGCGGCGATTTTTGGCGGTCTGGCGCCATGAACGAGCATAGGTCACCCTCTGGCCTGCGTAATCTGGTACGCATTCTCTTCCGGCGTAGGCAGGTCGTGGGTTGGTTTGCCCTAGGGGTCATGGTCATTGCCCTCTTTGGCCTCATCCGGGCCACGCCCCACTATGAGGTCACCGCCAGTTTACTGGTGAAAAAGGGAGCCGCGCAGGTGCCTTTAACACCCAAGGAATCTCCCGTCTGGATTGCCAACCATCTCGATGAAACGGATATCAATACGGAGATAGGCATCCTCTCCAGCCGGGTGCTGGTGGAGGAAGCCCTGCGGTCCATCCAGGAGGACACCCAGGAGGCCCCTCCCGAGGTCACCGCGAGTTCGGCCTTCTCCCGCCTGTTCAGCCATTTCGGCACCCAACATCAAGCCGATCCTTTTGATCTGATGGTAGATAAAATATCGCGAGAGCTGGCCATCAAGCCCGAGCCCAAGGCCAATCTGATCGGACTCACGCTCACCGTCTCCGATCCCATCTGGGGGCAGCGCTTTCTCGATACGCTGATGGACCTCTATCAGCGACGGCGCGCGGATCTCTACGCCCCACCAGGTGCCGAACAGTTTTTTCATCGTCAGACCGTCAAGGCCAATGAGGGGGTCCAGACTGCCAGGCAAGCCCTGACCGCCTATCTCGCCGAAACGGGCATCACCATGATTGACGGACCCACGGGAGAGGATGTCCTGGGTGAGGAGAAGAGCAATGCCCTCGCAAATCATAGCCGCATGGAAACCCTGAGCAGGGATAACAAAACCGAGGTGCGAGCCCTCGAAACAGAACTGGAGACGCTCAGATCACAAATTCTCGACGAGTCCCGGCGCGTCATCGCCTCCCTCCATAATCGGCATCAAGCCAAGCTGCGCAACGAACTGACCGCAGTCGAGGGCGAGGAGCAGGAACTGATCGAACAGCAACGTGGCCAGGCCGAATCCCTCGCCAAGGTCAGATCCCGCCTCCGCGAGATCCGCGCCCTTGAAGACCAGCTACGTACCCTCCTGCTTACGACCCCCCTGGCAGGCACGCTCAAATCTCCATCCTCCCCCGCCAAGGAGGCCAAGGCCCCAACCCCTCAAGCCACCAAGCAGGAGATTGACCGGCTCTATCGTGAACTCGCCGACCTGGGACAACTCAAGCGTTATGACCTGAACAGGGGGCAGGACACCAGTGTGCCCGATGGCCTGGAACGGTCGATGCTCGATTCGGAAGTGGCCCTCAGGCGCCTGCAAGAGCGGCGGCGTTTTCTCGAGGCGCAATTGGCGGCCCCGGTGGCCAGTGAAACCACACCCCTGGCCACCGCGTCGGCGGGGGAAAGCGCCACCGCAGCCACTTGGGATGTCATCAAGGCGACCCAAGAGCAATTGGCGCGCATCGGCGCCCTCCTGGGTGTCCCGGAGCACCGGCAACTCGCCCCGGTTTTTCTGGAACTCGTGGCTCGGTTCGTGGCGGCGGAGGCGGATCTCAAAAAGCTGATGGCCCGCGGCCAGAGCCTCGCGGAGCAAGTCACGGCCTCTAGCGAGCACCTGATGCGGCTCAGTGAGCAGTCCACCCGGGTCCGCGAATTGCGACGGGAACTGGCCTATGAAGAGGACGCCTTCGAGCGCTATCGCGAGAAATCGGATATTGCCGGCATCGGCGCCGCCATGGTCAAGGAGCAACTGGTGAATACCAGTGTCGCTCAACCTGCCACCATCAATCCTCACCCCGTGGGACCCGGTCAATTATTCACCCTGACCCTGGCCCTGGTGGTCGCCACCCTGGGTGGCATGGCGCTGGCGCTGGTCCTGGAATATTTCGATCTCAGCCTCTCCACGAGCGATCAGGTCGAACACCGCCTGGGCCTCGTCCACCTGGCATCCGTTCCGGAGGGCATGGTAGATGGTCCGCTGGAAATCGCCCATACGCCCCCAACGGCAAAACAGGAGATCCGCGGGATAGAGGTTTTAACCTCGGATCCGAGGGGACGGGAGACGCAGACCCTAGCCTATGCCCTGGTCAATGATTGACCCCATCCCCGTGGCGCGCGCGACCTGCCGAACGCCTCCGAGACGCGCCTCATTGTCACTCACCTGAACACCTCACCGGGTATGCCGCCATGATTGCCGCCGACCTCGATAATGCCGCCGCCAACAGCCGGCGCCTGGCCGCGACTTCCTGGCGGGTTCAGCCTCCCTGGTTGCTGCCTTTCGGGGCGGGATTGGTGTTCGGGGCGCTCAACCTGATCTTTTCCCCGGCCACGGTCGTGCTATCAGCCTTGGCGATTGGCCTCTTTTGGCTCATCGCCAGGCATCCCGAGGTCGGCGTCCTGACCATGGTCGCTTATACCTCTAGCATCCTGAGCGAAGAGATGGTCCCCCTCATCGCTGTTGGAGGGGTGAGCCTGCAGCCCTCGGATATCTTACTTGGGTGGCTGCTGCTCATCCTTCTGTGGCGGGTAGCGGTCACCCGGGACCTCCGTCCGCACCCTACGCCGCTCGACCTGCCGATTCTGATCCTGGTGGGGGTATGCGCCTTCTCGACCTTCCGTGGCATAGCCCAGGGTAGCACACAATTTCATAGTGGTATCAGGGATTTACGTCCAACGGTTTACTACCTGCTGTACTTCCCCCTCATCCACCTGATCCCGGGTGCCATGGCACAAAGGCGTCTGTGGATCGGGCTCTTGCTGCTGGCATGCCTGACCAGCCTGGCGGCCCTCCTGCAATCGGTCCTAGGGCCGAGCGTACCCATCCTGCCGGGGCGGGTGGAGTCGCTCTACACGGCGGGCTCGCGCTACGAGGAGATAGCGCGGGTCATCCCCCCCGGGGAGTCCCTGATCTTCCTGTTTTTTATCCTGATCGGCGTCGCCCTCGCCTGGGGCCGCGGGCATTCGGACACCTGGCGCAAGCTCGCGCTCATTGGACTCTTGACCGTCGGTCTAGTGTTGACCTACCGCAGGATGCTCTGGGGAGCCGCCGCCGCCGCCCTGATGCTGGCCTGGCTCTTGGTAGGACGGGAGAAACGGCGGTGCATGAGCGGCCGGGTACTGACAGGGTTGGGCCTGACGGGGCTATTGCTGGCCACGCTATGGGTGGTGACTCCTGGCTCCGACCTGGTGCATTCGCTGGACGCCACGATCAAGCGTGCCACCACCCTTTTCGATGCCGAAACCTATGACCGGGGAGATCGGGATAAAAACACTCTGGAAATGAGAGCCATCGAGTTGGAGTACGCCCTACCCCAAGTCCTACCCCCCTCCCCACTGGGCATCGGCCTGGGTTCGCCCTACCGGCCTTGCCTGCCCATGGACTCCGAGGCCTCCTGCCAGATCCCGAAGTATTTGCACAACGGACCCGTGGCCATACTGCTGCGTCTTGGCATGGTGGGCTTTCTGGCCTATCTCTGGATCTGCGGCCTGGCCCTAACGCAGGGTTACGGGCACTGGCGCCAGACGGCAACATCCGGGGATCGGATTATCGTCCTGGCCTGCAGCCTGGCCCTGACCATGCTAATCCTGTCCAGCCTGCTGGAGCCCTATTTTCTGCTGAGGACCTGGATACCGCCCATCGCCGTCATGCTCGCCGCCATCATGGCGCGCACGGCCAGGGTAAAAGCAGGTGCCCCCCTCGTCGCCGGAGCAACGCCATGATCCGTCACCATGGCCCTCAAGTCACCCTGCCCCATTTTCTGCGCGGCATCCTCGCCACGGGGGCGGGCGGCGCCTCCATCCTGGTGCTGGGCATGGTCGGACTCATGGTGTCGACACGGGTCATCTCCGCCGAGCAACTTGGGGTCTTCGTCCTCGCTCAGGTGCTTGTCCTCTTCCTGACGGAGGGCACCAGCTTTGGGATCTACAGCGCCCTGGAGCAATTCTACGCAGGGGCCGACCGGGCTGATACGCGCCTGCGCATCCTGAGCACAGCCCTCATCCTGCGCGTCACGACCGCCCTGTTGGTCGCCCTGGCCCTTGTGGTCCTGGGCCCATCGGTACTGCCCGCGCTGGGACTCACGCCGACGTTCTGGATGATGACCCTGCTGGTGTGCTGGTTCCTGCTGGAGGCCCATCTACGGCTCTTGTTTTGCTTTCATCAGGCGAGTTTTAATTTTCGGGTGATTGGGATTGCCGAGGTCCTGAGCAGTGTACTCAATCTGGTCAGTATCCTGGTCTTCGTCCTGGTGCTCGGGCAGGGCATCTGGGGCATCTTTCATGCGAAACTCCTGTCACGCGCGGTGGCCTTAACCTATGCCACCCTCGCGCGCCCCCTGCCGCTGGGCGCTCGCATTGACCTCCCGCTGCTCGGGCGGATGCTGAAATTCGGGTTCCCCCTCTACGTCAATTATTTTTTCTCCTTCATCGTCAACCGCGCGGATACCCTGGTGATTGGCTGGCTGTTGGGTACGGGCGGAGTGGCCTTCTACGAGGCGGCCCGGCGCATCCCGGACAGCCTGCGCCAACTCCACGATTCATTCCGTCGGGTGTATTTCCCCTATGTCGCGCGCGCGTCCGCCCGCCAGGATCAGGTGGCGGTTTCCGCCTTGATTGATCGCTCCGTGCGCATCAGCGCCTTCCTGCTCATCTTCGCCTGCCTGATGACGCTTGCCTTCGACCGGGAGATCATGGTTCTCCTCTTTGGCGAGCCCTATGCGGAGAGTGCCCTGCCCTTCGCGATCCTGATGTTCGCGGCCACCTTTATCATGATCGAGTCAACCTTGGGCTCCACCCTTGCCGCCATCGGCGACTCGACTAAACCTCTCATCATCAATGCCGTGCGCTCCCTCCTTCTGCTGCTGGCTTATGTCTTATTGATTCCACCCTTTGGCGTGGCGGGGGCCGCAACCGCATCGACCCTGGCGGCGCTGGCCGTGATTCCGGTGAACATCGGCTTCTTGCGCCGCCGGGGCCTGACCCTGCCCGCCCAAACCTATGGGAAGCCCCTGGTGCTGACCCTGGGCCTTGGCCTGGCGATGGTGCTGGTAGCAGCCCATGGCTGGGCGATGGAGCTGGCCGTGGCCCTGCTGTTCCTGCCGGCCGCCCTCTGGTGGGGGGTCATCGAGCGCGACGAATGGCGGGCGGGCTTGGCCTTTGCGCGGCAGTGGGGCGGCCGGTTCCGGACAGGGAAGGCGCCGAGCGGCATCAAGCAAAGCATCCCCGGCACCGACTTATGAGATCCCCGCCGCCCTGATCCCGGGGATCCGAATGCTTCACCCATGCTCTGGAGAGTGAATCGGTTTAGGGATTCTCCGGGAAGCCGCCAGAACCGAGGCCAGGGCGGCCTCAGGTCGGATTAGGGGCAGCTCGCGGCCTCGGTATAGATCGCCATCAGGCGGTTGGCGATAAGATCCCAGTCATATTGGGCCGCCACGGCCTGCCGTGCCTTAGCCACGATGGTACGGCGTAGTTCGTGATCCCTGAGCAGGCGCAATGTCTGGGCCGCGAACACCGCGGGCTGATCCGCCGTCAAGAGATGCTCCCCATCCACCAGGCTCTGACCTTCACAGCCGATGGTGGTGGAAATGACCGCCCGTCCCAAGGCCATGGCCTCCAGGATCTTGAGCCTGGCTCCGCCGCCGGCACGCAGAGGCACGACACAGAGGGTGCTGCGGCCATAGTAGGGCCGAACGTCGGCAACCTCGCCGGTCTGATGAATCCGGTCATCATCCAGCCGGAGGAGTTCCGGGTTCGGATTACGGCCAACAATCCAGAGTTCCACCTCCGGCATCTCGAGCCAGATCAAGGGCAGAATTTCCGCGACAAAAAATTGCACCGCATCAAGATTGGGCCGGTAGCCCATAGCCCCGACAAAGATCAGAGAGGGCCTGGTAGCCGGGTCTTCGGGTAGGTAGCGATTCCATTCGATATCGACGCCAGCGGGAATGACCTCGACCCGCAGGCGGGGATTGGCGTCCCGCATCAACCCTCGATCCACCTCGGACACCGTCGTGCAGCAGGCGAAGCGCTCGGCGTAGCGAGGCTTCCAATGATGCATCAGATAGCCGTGGAGACCGGTACGGAGCTTACGTGCCCACTGCGGCTCCAGTCGCGAGATGCGGGCGAATTTGACCCAATCCACGTCGTGCAGGGCCCAAATGGAGCGGCGCGCCAGGGTGCTGGGCAAAGCTTCGAGGTAGATACCCATTTCGCTGTGATCGATGTAGACGACATCGAAGCTCCGGACACCCGTCAGCGCCTTGATCTGGTCTCGCAACTCCGCGGATTCATAGAAGCGCAGGTCTGGCGGGCAGCCCCGCACCAAATAACGTACCAGATCGAGCGGACGATCCAGAGCAGCATCCCCGGGGGCCGGTGCCGTTACGATGTCCCGGCAGTATTGGCTCAGATGGGCGACGCCTTCCTCCTGACCCAGACGCCGAAAGCAGGCCAGCGAGACCTCATGGTGTCTCGCGATCCGCCGCAGCAGGCTATAGGTATACAAGGGAGCCCCCGAGTGCGGCGGATAAGGCACGGCATTGGTGATCAGGAGAATGCGCATAGCGGTTCACCCATTAGCGGGGTGGCGCGATAGGGGCGCCTCGAGGGCTGAGGGGTGCCGTCACTGACCAGCGGCAGGAATGCCGAAAGCCAGACCTCCAACATCAAGAGCCCCAGGATGAGTTGTTGATTGGAGCGGTCGCGACCCACCAGGTGGTCAGCCACCAGCAGCGTCACCTGACCCATATCGACGAATTCACCCATCAGGGCCTTGGGGCCGAACCACTGGGCGGCGAGCCCGGGCAATTGCCGGTCAAACCAGGCATCTACGGAATTGCGGAAGAAGCCGATCTTGGGCTTATGGATGATGTGGGGGGGCAATAGGTCAGCCGCCGCCCGTTTCAACAGGTATTTACGGTCGAACCGCCGGACCTTGAGATGGCTGGGAATGGTCGCACAGAACTCGACCAGGGGGTGATCGAGGAAGGGAACCCGCGCCTCCAGGGAGTGGGCCATCGAGGCGCGATCAAAGTAATGCAGCAGGTCGTCTGGCAAGGCAAGCTGGGCATCGAGAAAAAGGGTCTCGGCAAGGGGGTCGCCCCGTGACGAATCCAGGAAATGTTCGATCAGTCCCAGGGCGGGAGTCCGCGACGGGGACGCCAGCGGCCCCCGCAGCAGCCGCGAACGAAGCGCTGGCGGCAACTGCCCGCTCATCGCCAGCAGACGCTCCGCCGGGTTGGCCGCCCCCAGGGTGGCGGCGAGGCGCCGGAACTGGCGCGGCCCCCGCCCGCCGAGCAGGGACATGGCCAGCCTGAGCGGGCCGGGCAGCCGGCCACAGAGGGCCGCCGCCTGATGCTTGCGGTAACCCCCGAGCAACTCGTCAGCGCCCTGGCCAGACAGTGCCACGGTGACGTGCCGCGCCGCCAGTCCGGAGAGTTTGAGAAAACCCAGGGCGGAGAGATCGGCGACCGGTTCATCCAGCGACCAGACGAGCCCCTCCAGGTCCAGGTTCTCGTCGTCGAGGGAGAGCTCCATCTCGTGATGAACGGTGCCGAAGCGTTCGGCGATCAGGCGGGCATCCGCGAGTTCGTTGGCCGGTCCGGCACCCCGGAAGCCTATCGCAAAGGTATTGATCGGGTTTGCGGAATGGCGCGCCATCAGGGCCACCACCAGGCTGGAGTCGAGCCCGCCGCTGAGCATGGCCCCAACGGGTCGGTCGCTGATCATCCGCAGCCGGACCGCCTCGTCCAGGTGGTGGATCAGACCCTCGGCCCACTCATCCTCGGAGCGGCCGGGGATGGGATTGGGCAGGGGGTAATGCCAGTAGGCCTCTACCCGCACCTCACCCTTGGCCAGTATCAGGCGGTGCCCGGGTAACAGCTTGTGGACCTGACGCAAGGGGGTGCGTGGCGCTGGCACATACCCGAGGGTGAGGTAGGCATCGATGGCCTCGGGGTCCAGTTCGAGGCTCACCAGACCCGGTGCCAGCAAGCTCTTCAATTCCGAGGCGAACAGCAGCAGGTCACCGGCACGGGCGTAATAGAGGGGTTTCACGCCCAAACGATCGCGGGCCAGCACCAGTCGGCGCCGGCGCTCATCCCAAACGGCGATGCCATACATACCCCGCAGGGCCAGGGGAAAGTCATCCCCATCCTGTTCATAGAGGTGGGGGATCACCTCGGTATCGCAGCGGCTGTGGAGCTGATGGCCATGACCGAGCAGATCATCGCGCAGCGTGGCGTAGTTGAAGATTTCTCCGTTCTGTATCGCCCAGATGGAGCCATCTTCATTGGCAAAGGGCTGATGCCCTCCGGCCACGTCGATGATGCTCAGGCGTCGTACGCCGAGCGCCACGCCCTCCGCCCGGTAAATGCCCCGATCGTCGGGACCCCGGTGGGTCATGGCATCGGCCATGCGTTCGATCAGAGCGGCCTCGACGGGCGGCCGGGGTGGACCGCTAACCTGGACAATGCCACAGATACCGCACATCCTCGTTACCTCCTTAAGAGCGGCCCAGGACCGCTTGATAAACCCTCAGCACCTGCTCGGCCGCGGCCTCGGTGCCATAGCCGCCCGACCGGGCGCCCGTCTCCTCGGGCGCGGGCCGCCGCAGCGCCACGGCCAGGCGATCCGCCAGGGCCACGGGGTCGGGAAGGCAGATGGCGCAGCCCGGGACGCCCTCGATCAGTTCTCGCACATCGCCCACATCCACCGAGACCACAGGGAGACCACAGGCCAGGGACTCGCGGACGGCGACCGGGGAACCTTCCTCGGTCGAAGTCAGGATCAGGGCATCACAGGCCTGCATGGCACGGGCTATGATCTCCCGGGGACGATCCCAGACCGGCAGCAGAACCAGATCCGGGAAGTCTCGCTGGAGCAGTTTGACGGTGGCTTGAGCCAGGGCGAAGCGCTTCTCGGGTCGCGCCGGATTCCAGGGGAAGAGGACGAGCCGGCCGTATTCCGGCATCCCCAACTCCTGGCGGGCCAGGGCCTTGGGATAGGGATGAAAGCGCTCGTGATCGATGCCAAAGGGGATGACATGGGCATCGCGGCGGCCGCTGGCGACCTTCATCTCCGGCGACATGACGATGACCGCCCGGACCAGGCGACTGACCAGCCGCCCCAGGAGGCCTTCCCGGGAATCGATCAGGTCCGAGCCATGGAAGGTCACCACCACGGGATAGCGCCACTGCAGGCCCGCCAACAGGCCGCAGTAGCCATAATGGGCGTGGATCAGGTGGTAGCGGCGTCGCTGGAAATTGAGCAGGAAGAGGCGCCAGGCCGCGCGCGGATATTCGCTTTTGTACCTATAGTTGATATGCAACAGCTCGATGCGCACCCCCTTGGACCTGAGCACCTCAAGCTGATCGCGGACGCAGGGCGTGGTGCTGGGGTGTTCGGGTGTTGGGTAGGTGTTGGTGACGACCAGGACCGAGAGGGGTTGGCGTATCATCCTGGCCGGCGCCGATGGGGGGTTGTCGCGGTCGGTGACCGGGAGCGGCAGATCCTTCATGAGCGCCCCCGCACTTGCCGCAGGCCGCCCAGCAGGGCATCGCTCAATTTGCGCGCGGCCGCGCCCCAGGTCCAGTCCCCGACCCGGATCGCCGCCGCCTCCCCACGCTCGGCCAGGGTGTCACGCTGCTCCCATAACTGGCACAGGCCCGCAAGCAGCCCTTCGGCATCCCAGTGTTCGGCCCAAAAGGCGCAGCGGCAGTCTCCCAGAACCTGAGTATGGGCGGCGATGCGGGTGGCCAGAACGGGCATGCCCGCAGCCAGGTATTCGAAGAGCTTTATAAAGCTGCTGACCCGGAACATCTCCGCGTCGGGAAAGGGCAGGACGCCGACATGGGCCCGCCCTAGACAGGCGGGGATCTCCCTATAGGGGACCGGGTCGAGAACCTGAATGCATCCCTTTGACTGTGCGGCCAGCCTTGCCAGGTCATCCCGCTCCGTGCCGTCGCCAATGAGGGTTAGCCGGATGGTCAGGCCGCGGGCGACGGCACGTTCGACCGCCTGGCAGAAGGCCCCCAGATTGCGTTCATAACTCATGCTTCCGATGTAGATGACCTCGATCGTCTCGTCCCTCGCGGGCCAGACCCGGATCTCCCGGGCGACGGACATCGTCTCGGGCCTGACCCCCGAGGGCCAGAGCCCCCACAACTTGCCGGGGGGGATCGCCACCGCCTCGGCCATGCCCGGGGTGATGGCCAGGCGGCCATCCGCCAGGGCATTGCCGACCCGCTCCATCCCGTTATGAAAATGCCTCAGGACCCGGAGGCGCACACTTTCCAGCTCGGGGACGGTCATGGGCAAGGTGCGGGTGTCCATCACCAACAGGGGCCCCCGCCCGGCGGCCAGGGGGCGCAGCCAGCGCAGCGGCAACAACCAGGGCGCGGACATGCTATGAAACAGCACCAGGTCCAGGGATCGCCAGTGCCGCGCCAGCAGGCCCAGCAAGCGCAGATGGAAGATGGCCTGCCCCACCAGGTAGAGCCGGGGTCGGCGCAGGGTGTGGATCTCGACGCCATCGATGTGCTCCTGGCCCCCCTGGCCAACCGCTACCAGGGTCACCCGCCAGCCCAGGGCGCGCAGCTCGGCGGTGGTCTCCAGCCAAGTCACTCGGTCCAGGGCGCTGGCGAGGTCTCCGGTATAGACCCAGACCAGGTCTTGGCCCGCGCACGAGCCCGGGGACGCGGCGGTCAGGGGGCTGGCTACCCTCGCCTCGTCCGGCCTGGAGGTCGGATCCCGTGCGGCGCTCAGGGTCCCGGTCAGCGCCGGGTCGGAAGCCGGGAGTCTCATGCTAATGCCCTGCCTGGCAGCTTGGCCGGCTTGGGCATGGGGAGGATGGGCGCCTTCATCTCGATACCTCCTCGCCGCCCAGGGCTGTCACTGATTGAGGGGATGGCGGCTCCCTGGACACCAGGGAGGTGATCAGGGCCGTGTAGCGTTGCGCCATGAGGGCTCCGGATACCTGCCGCTGATCGGCGTAGGCCAGACGGCTTTGACGGGCGCGCCGCGCCGGATCACTCGCCAGGGCCAGGATGGCGGTGGCCAGGGCCGCGCAGTCACCCGGCTCCACGTAGGTCACGCTGTCGTCGGAATAGATGTCGGTCATGGCATGGAGACGGCTGGCCACCACCGGCAGCCCACTGGCCGCGTATTCGAAGGTCTTGGTGGAGATAGCGATATCCATGAAGGCATCCCGGAGATAGGGCACGACCGCGATGTGGGCCGCGCGGACGATGCCACGGAGTTCCCGATGGGTGCGCCAGTCGCCAAGGTGGACCTGGTCCTTGAGGTTGAGCTGCTCGATCAAGGCCCGGAGTTCGAGTTGGTAGGCCGGATCGTATTTGCCGAAGACCGCAAGGCTCACTCGCGGATAGCGGTCACGGAGACGGGGCATGGCCTGAATCACAGCATCGAGCCCGAAGCGGCGGGCCACGGTGCCGTGATAGAGAAGCCGCAATTCATCTCCCAGGGGCTTAAACTGGCGGGTCTCATCGTAGGAAAACAGCAGGGGGTCCGCGGAATTGAGGACTAGGGTGATCTTTGACTCGGGGTGGCCGCGGGCGATGAGTTGGCGTCTGAAGCCCTCCGAGGTGGTGATGAGGTGATCGGCGAAGCGGCAGGCCAGACCTTCCTGCCAGACCACCAGAGGGCGTAGCAGCGCCTGGCGACGGCCACTCAGCTTGGTCTCGAATAGTTCCACCGTAAGATCGTGGAGGTCAAGCAGGATAGGCTTGCCGAGGAGACGTCCCACCGCACAGGAAAACACCAAAAAGTCTGGCATGTTATGTACCTGGTAGAGGTCATAGCCACGCCGCCGGGCAAGTTGTGAAATACGCGTGAGGGCCAGCAGGGTGAAGGCCAGGGTATGGTAAAGATAGCGGACCAAGGACTCCTTTTGCAGAGGGCCAACCTGGATGCGGAAAACCTGAACGCCCCCATGGTCCTCGCGACGTGCCTCATGGTTTTGTCTCAAACAAAAGACATCAATGTCATAGCCGGCCCGCCGGAGGGCTGTGGCCTCGCGTAGCACCCTGGGGTCTTGCGGGTAATAAGCAAAGACCAGCATGCAGATCCGTCCCAGGACTGGGCGGGGATCACTGTCCACGGGTATAAAGGATGATATATTTATTGTCATTATGGCTTTTCTTATCGGCTGACTCTGGACGCTTCGTAGGGTGAGGGCTCATTTAACGAGAGAGAAGAGTTCCCGGCTATCGGGCGCGGTATAAAGAAGCTCCGCCTTGCCGAGTCCCGTATTGGCCTTAATAAAGCAAATAAATTCTTCGGTATTCGGGTTAGCATAGACCTCTCCCATTGTGCACTTGGTCATCAGGGGGGGTACGCAGAACATCTGTTTGGGTTTGAGTCGTTGTAGCAAATTTTGTAACCCCAGGTAGTTTTCTCGCGACTTAAAAAAGGGCTGAAAGCAGTCGATCGCAATCACCACATCCACGGGCTTGGCCAAAATGAGTTGGTGGATCTCTGGATCCAGGATATCCCCCGCATAAATACTGAAGTCACGGCCCTCACCAATCCGCAGTTGGTAGGCCGCCCGGGCGATATCGGGAGACGCCTCAACCCCGACACAGTCAAAGCCTTCCCTTTCAAGGGCGTGACAATAAAAGCCCAGATCACACCCAAGGTCGAGAAAACGGCCCCTGGACATGAGCAGTCGGCTCCGGATGGCCCGCAGAAAATCCTCGCATCGCGAGTCCGCGGGGATATCCGCCAGATCGGGATGGAGGAGGCTGTGATGACCCCGACTATTTCCGATAGTCTCACCGTCCGGTGACGATAATAAAAGCTCGCGCATTTGCTGCCACTCAAGGTGACGCACGAGCACCGATACCGGTATCAATGGCAGCTTGAGCACTTTGGCTATAGCCAGGCGATGGCGCCCATTCTGGAACAATAGCTGTCCGTGCCGGCCTATATTGATTTCAATATTTTCAGGATATAGGTTACTCAAATCGTTAGCATCGCCAAGCTCGTTATAAGGCAAAATTCCATGCCGACGAATACTATCGATAAGACCGTCCACATAGGTAAATCGGATATCCAGTTCTTCGGCGGTTCGACAGCCCCACAGGACGCGCCCGCCATTGATGTCTCTCATCGATTCCCGATAATACTCGGTTTCACGCCAGGGAATCTGGGACTCGATGCGTCCCGCTATTGCCTTGAACGCAGCCAGTTCCGAAAATTCGATACCACCCAGATCCCAATTTCCGCCAATAACCGAGTTGGGCAGTATCCCGCTGCCAAATATGGCATTGCGTGGTTCCGTATCCAGGCCATTCGCCCTGAAATTCGTATGGTTCCTGATACGTTCGGGAGATATCCATAAAACCATCTCGGGGTCTGGCAAATGCCAACCACCGGCTTTCTGATAAGCCGCGATCGCTCGCAGACGTTTGACTCTTGCCCGTTGCCAATAGACACGTCTGAAGGCCAGACCCTCGCCAGGCAGCAATCTGACGAGGCTTTTAATCATTCTCTTTAAAACCATGACGCTCACAACAGATCGTCGTTTCACTTGATTTGTTGACTAGGCAATGCGCCAATCCGGTCAACCGTCGTTTCTCGTCTTTCCACGCATGGGCCTCATACACCCTGATTCCCGATTGAAGCACCTGTTCGCGTAGCCCCGGATTCTCATATACCCTCAGAATCACCCGCGCCAGGTTCTCGTCATTCTCGGGGGTGAAAAAGAACAGATCGTCCTCTTTAAAGTAATCCAGAATACCTGGTAATCTCGGGGCGATTACGGGCACATTCATGCTCAGACACTCGAAAATTCGCGTCGGCATGTTTATTTCGGTGAAACAACTCCGTTTGTTGGGCACGATACCTAAATCCGCATGCTGAAGCGCCTCCGAGATGCTTTCCAGTGTGGCCGAACCGTGATAATCAACTATCTCCTCAAGACTTAGTTCGTGGCGTAATTCCAAAAAACGGTGAACATAATCCCCCTCGCCATAGACATGGAATTTCAGCCCGGGTATTTTATCCCGCAACCGATCAACCGCATGCAGCGCCATATCCAGGCCATGACGTTCCACGATGGTGCCGTGATACATCATATCGAAGGCGGCCGCTTTTGATACCGCCGGCCATGGATGGAAGATTTTCTCGTCCGGAGAATTCATTATGATTTGAATTTTTTCTTCCGCACAGCCGCGAGAGATAAATTTTTTCTTAAAGGCCAGGTTGGGGGTGATAACCTGATGCGCAAAGGCGATACTGATTTTTTCCAGGTAGCGCAGCACTTTCAAAATAACATGGTTATCGGCAATACCATATTTTGCCATGAAAACCTCCGGCGTTGGGTCATGCAAATCCAGGATGATCCTGGCACCCAACAGGCGCGGCAATAGCGACGTAAAGACCAGATAATCTGGCATGTTATGAATATGAACGATATCGTGTCTTTTGAGAAAATATAATCCTGTTAATTTACCGAAGGCCATCAGGCCAAATATAAAATATTCCCAAAGATAGCGAAACTTACTCCCGCGCTGCTTTTCCAGTGGCAGCCGATGGATATGCACCCCATGCACCATTTCATTTTTTTCCTCCCGCCGGTTCCGTAGGCAAATCATATCGACCTCGAATCCCGCTTCGATCAGGGCCTCCGCCTCGCGGCGAGGTCGCGGGTCCGCCGGATAATAGGAGAAAACTACCATTACAATACGAGTTGGCATGTCATTATTTCCCGGCAAAGCAAAATTTATGGGTTTACCACTTATGGCCATCCCCGCCAACTCAATTCAAAAAAGTGACGTCTATATAATCCTTCACACACCCAAGAAGGTGCGCCCAGCCCCAGGGGATGCCACGCTGGCCGTGCGGTGTGCAAACTGTCCACCCAATGCAGGATGTGCCCGATAACCACTTCGCTGGTATCGCCAGTGGTAAAGGTATGGTTCGTATTCGACACCTGGATATGTATCAGGGATCTGATAGCGGCCTCGTTGAAAAGATTCGTCTTAATAAGATGGAAATACCGATCACGCAATTTCCCTTGCGCGGTGATCACCAGCATGGGGCACTGTTGCCGAACCAGGTCCGACCATGCCGACACAGCCGGAAGATGGGTGACGGCGGGCAGATCAGATCGCGTGATGAGATAGTCGAGGATCTTTCGCCGTGGTAGCAATAGCCATCGGTGGCACTGCCCCTCATAGGTAAGGAACTGCATCAAACCCCAGATGGTGAAATACTTGGCCCTGATCCTCTGCCAAAGGGGCATGGGTGGCTTCGGTCCCAGATCGACCGCGACGCCAGGGATCGTATTCGAGGACACTGGGCCAGATCCGCCGTTCAGGGCAAAATCCCTCCCCTTTTCCTCGTAGAAGAACATCTGCGGCTCCAGCATGACCAATCCGGCAATACGCTCGCATTGGCGCCCCGCAACCAGAATGGCGGTGACGGCCGTTACGCAGAGACCGGCCAAGATCAGTCGATTCAATTGGTAACGCTCGCAAAGGCTGTTGACGAGCGCTTGTACATGGGTGGCATAGCCGCCCGACACGACCAGGTCGGTGAACTGCTGTTCATCGACGGGAAGCGGCCCTGGAGAATCGCCAATCCCCGGTAGATCGAAACGGAAGGCCTCCAGGCCCCGGGCGGCCAAGGCCCCGCAGGACCGCGCCGCCAGTCCGCCATGACCGTCCCGGGGGGCATAACCGAAATTGATGAAGAGGACGCCCAGGTCGCCTACCGGACCCGCAGGCACATGCCGGGTGCCAACCAGCACCTCCCCCCTGCTCCGGATCTCCAGCACCTCTCTCATTGCCAGTCTCCCAGGAGTTCGATACTCCTCGTGAAGAGGTCCGACAGGTCGGGCACCAGGACACTGCCAGACAGCCAGAAGGGGGGCCTCGGGATACGGACCGATTCACTTTGACCCCCAGCGGGCAGACGCTCGGCCGGGCGGCCGTCTAGATATAAGGCGCGGTACGGCAGGGCGGGGCCGAAGGTGTACCCCTCGGCGCTCCGCCACAGCCCAGCGCTCCAGGGATAGCCCTCGACATCCACCTTCACCCCCGCCAGGATGTCGCGCTCGTAGGCGTCACGGGTCTTCCGTCCCCCGAGATGCCCCAGATAATCGGCTGCCAGCTTCCTGCGCAGAATGTCCTGAAGCATGGCGCCGCCCGTGGCCGGCGGGTCCCAGGCCAGCAAGCCGTTCACTCCGGACAGGCCCTGGGCGAGGAGAGCCCCGAGCCGCAGGCCGTTGACCAGAATGGGTGCCGTCGGCTGGCGCCGCCGCGCCAGGTCCACGACCGCCCGCAGATCGGCGGCCCAGGAATCAAAGCTCTGCTCGGCAAAGGCCCCACTGCTCTCGCCGACGCCGCGATAATCGAACCGATAGCACTCGAAGCCGTTATGGGCCAGGGTGCGGGCCCAGCGCACCCAACCGAGGTAGGCTGTCGACCGCTCGGCACTCATGGGTCCTGCCAGGACCACGACCCGCTGGCGGGCCTCGGCCGGCTGGTGATGCACGACATAGAGCTGCTCGCCGGCGTGGTCGATGAACTCTGGCCTCTCGATTCCCGAGGGCGGCATGCCGGGTTCGTAGATGATCATGGCGCATACCCCGCGGCGATAGGCATACCTGGTTCCCTAGCGAGAGTACGGAGGAAGTCGGCAAAGGCCGCGCCAATGAGCTCCTGACCGGTCTCGTTCAGGTGCCCTCCATCGTAGGTATAGGCGGAGTAGAGCATGGGTACCCGCCCCTCGTACGTCACCCCCTCGCCCTCGGGAGAACGCGACTCCAGGGCGGCCAGATCGAAAATCGGCTCCTTACCGGCATAGCGCGCCCGTAGCAGGCTGTTGAACTCGGAGCGCTTCAGATTCTCCACAAGGCCCCGGGGCGGCTTACCCAGCATCTGCTTGACCCAGGATTTGAAACTCGACTGGATGGTGGTGAGCGGGGTTGTGATATGGGCGAGGATCAGCCCCGGGTACGCCTGTCGCAATCGGTCATGGGCGCTGGCATAGACCGAGAACAGGTGGGGCACGTCCGTGGTGGCATCGAAGTCCACGTAGCACAGTTTGAACAGGGCGGCGTCGAGGGTGGCCGACTGCGCCACCACTTCCCGCTCGAACGCCTCGATCTTGCTGACCGGCGCACCGTTCTGGCCGACCAGCCGGTCAATCAGGAGGATCTGGCCCCGGGGGTTCGCCGGACCGGCGAGAAGCTCCGGCGCCACCCGGGTCAAGCCCGCCAGGATGTCGTTGCCCACCGATTGGTGCCCGAACAGCACCCAGAACGGGGTTTCAGGCTCGGGGTCCTGGGCGGAAAATGGAGGGGAGACAACCTGGGTAGAAAGGATCATGAGCATGACCATCCAACTCATCGCGCTTGCCCCCCCAGCCTATCCACCAGGGTTTTCAGCTCGACCGCAACCTTCTGCCGTCGCGGGGGGGTACGGATGAATTCCTGGTGGAGCAATTGCGTCGTAACCAGACCCACGATCGCCATGTTATCGGTGTTGGAGAAGGGGCCATCCGGCCGCCGGAGCCGACCCTTGTCCCAGACCTGCCGCGCGACCTTAACATCAAAGACGCCGGCCTCCCGGAGGGCGCCCTCGCTCATGACCTCGTCGGTCCATGCCGGGCGATCGGCGCCCACCAGGCTCGGGGCGTCGGGTGACCGGTAGGGCTGCTTGGGGCGCTGGATCACCGTCTCCTCGACGAGGCCCCGGGCGACGCGCTTCAGCACATGCTTCTCGTCCAGAACGGACAGCTTGAAGCGCGGCGGCAGGCTGTTAGCCAGTTCCACCACCTCCTTGTCCAGAAAAGGGAATCGCCCCTCGATGGAATGGGCCATCAGCATCCGGTCCCCCTGGGAGGAGAGTAGATAGCCGGAGAGCAGGGTCCGGACCTCCAGGTACTGATCCTGGGCGAGCGGTTGCCAGGAGGGGAATTGGGCGGGCAGGTCGTCAAGCAGGCGCCCCACGACGTCGATGGACCCCACGGCTTCCCGCTGCGCCGGGCTGAAGAGGCGTTTAAGGGCTCCGGTGCTGGCCCAGCGCGGCCCATGGGCGAAGCCCGGCTCCCCCGCGAATTCGAGCCCCCGTCCGAAAAACCGCCGCGAAAACCCTGGTTGGGCAACACAGGAGCGGGTCAGGTAGGGATAGAGGCGCGCGAGCAGCCGGGGGCGCCAGTCCGAGTGGGGACAGCGCGCCCAGAAACGGCGCACCTTGGCCTCCCGGAAAAGATCGTACCCGGCGAGCATTTCGTCGGCCCCCTCGCCGGTCAGGACCACCTTGATGCCGCGTTCCCAAACCAGCCGCGACAGCAGAAACAGGGGGGCTGGAGCGGTCCTCAGGAGGGGGCGCTCGGCGTGACGCACCACCGCGGGCAAGACCTCGGCGATGTCCTGCCGAGTGACGACGATTTCCGAGTGCCGTGTGCCCAGCCGGGCGACCATGGCTCTTTGGTAGGGTGATTCGTCATACTCGGTGTCGGCGAATCTCAGGGAGAAGGTCTCGAACCGGCTGGGGGTGGCCCGTTTCGCCAGGGCGGCTACCAGACTGCTGTCGAGACCGCCCGAGAGATAACAGCCGACGGGGACATCGGCGCGCAGCATGCGCAAGCGGGTCGCCTGCTCAAGGGCGGCGCCCAAGGCCTCCGTCGCCTCGCAAAGGGAGCCCTGGAAGGCGGGCTTCCCGCCGCCGGGATAGCTAAGCGTCCAGTAGGCCTGGTCACGCACCGATCGGCCGGGCGCGTAGCTGCGGAAGTGGCCCGGCTCCAGTTCGCGGATGCCCTGAAAGAGGGTCTGGGGCGGAACGACTGTCCAGAAGGTAAAGGTCTCCTCGAGACCGAGGGGGTCCAGCCGTCGGGGTAGCCCCGGCGCGCCCGCGAACAGGGCCTTGACCTCGCTGCCAAAGATCAGCCGCCCCGCGTGCTCCGCGTAATAGAGGGGACGTACCCCCAGGCGATCACGGGTGAGCACCAGCCGCTGTTGCCGCGCGTCCCAGAGGGCGGCGGCCCACTGGCCATTGAGGCGCTCGAAGGCACCCTCCCCCCAGGACTCCCAGGCATGGACCAGAGTCTCGGTATCGCTCCGGGTGCGGAAGACATGGCCCAGGGCCTCAAGCTCCCGGCGCAACTCGATATAGTTGAAAATCTCGCCGTTGAAGACAATCCAGAGGGTGCCGTCCTCGTTACTAAGTGGCTGTTGGCCCGTATCGAGGTCGATGATGGACAGGCGCGCATGGGCCAGCCCGCTGGAGGCATCGCGATAGACACCCAACTCGTCGGGTCCGCGGTGTTCGATCGCTCCGATCATGCGGGACAGTTGCTCGAGGCCAGGTGCCGCGAGTCCCTTCCTGAGATTAATAATGCCCGCGATGCCGCACATCGGCTATATCCCTAGTTTGCGCGCTAGGTAGGCGACGATGGCATCCACCCGGTCGAGATTTTCTGGTAACAGCTCCTGGTCCTGGACCTGAATACCGAAGACCTCTTCGAGAAAGACGATCAATTCGAGCACGCCGGTCGAATCAATAATTCCCGCATCCAGCAGCGAGGCGGAATCATCGAGGGTCGCGCCCCGCGGCAGGTAAAAGTTGGAGCAGATAAACTCCCGAACCTTGGCCCTGATTTCCACGCTGACTCCTGCTGGCTGAGCGAACATTGATGGAGCTGTGTTCCCGCGGCCTACTGCAGCACCCTCTTGTTGATCTTGCCGGTGCCCGTTTTCGGCAGGGCGGCGACGATCTCCAGGTGCTTGGGAACCATGAAACTTTCGAGACGCTGTTGACATTCCCGCACCAGGTCGGTGACGGTCAGGGTCACCCCCTCGTCGCAGACGACGAAGGCCTTGATGGCCTGACCGAGGACCGGATCAGGGACGCCGATGACCGCCACTTCGCGCACCCCCGGCAGATCAGTGAGGACGGTCTCGACCTCCTTGGGGGCCACCTTCTCGCCCCGCGACTTGATGATGTCGTCCATTCGGCCGATGAAGTAGAGGTAGCCCTCCTCGTCCAGCCGGCAGAGATCGCCGGTATAGAGCACCTGTTCGCCGCTGATCAGATCGGGTCGCAACTTTTCGGCCGTGGCCTCCGGCTTTCCCCAATAGCCTTTCATCACCGTGGCCCCGCGGATTACGAGTTGGCCTACCTGGTGGGGGCCTAACCGGTTACCCGCCTCGTCGGCGATCCAGAGTTCGGTATTGGGGATGGCGATGCCCACGCTGTCGGGTTTGCGGTCGAGATCGGCGGGTGGCAGGTAGCTACAGCGTTTACACTCGGTCAGGCCATACATTGAATAGATGCGGGCCTCGGGAAAGAGACTGCGTAGCAGCTTGATATGCTTGACCGGTAAGGCTGCGGCGGTATTAGTGACGAAGCGAATGGACGACAGATCAAAGTCCTTAAGGGTCCTCATCTCCGCCAGCACCGCGAAGATGGTAGGGACGCCAGGAAAGCCGGTTACCTTCTCCCGTGCGATCAGGTTGAGTACCTGGGCGGGATAGGCAAAACTCCGCTCGAGCACCAGGCGGCCCCCGGCGCGAAAGGCCATCAACATCTGATACAGGCCGTAATCGAAGGCCAGGGGGAGGACGTTGAGCACCACGTCGTCTTCTTGCAGCTCTAGGTAGGTCGAGATGGAGGTGGCGGCAGTTAGCACATTCCGGTGGCTGAGCATCACGCCCTTGGGTTCACCCGTGCTGCCGCTGGTGTAGATGATGGCGGCCAGATCCACGTCGATGGCGCGACGCGGTGGCGGGGCCGAGCGATCACCCGCGACGGCTTCCCGCCAGGGTAGAAGGTTAGGGACCCCCGGCAGGCGACCAGCCGCAAAATCCCCGGCCACGATGGTTTGCCCAAGCGCGGGGGCCTGGGGTACGGCCCGAGCCACCACGGGCGCCAACGGCATGTCCGTCACCAGGGCGCTGGCGCGACTGTCATTCAGCAAATAGGTGAGTTTGTCCGCCTTAGTCAGAGGATTGACCAGACTGACCACGGCGTTGGCCTTCAAGGTCGCCCAGACCGCCACGGCGCTCTCTACACTGTTGTCAGCGAAGACCAATACCCGGTCACCGCGCGCGACCCCACCGGCGACCAGGGTGCGCGCAAGGGCATTGGCCTGGCCATCCAGTTCCCGGTAGGAGAGGCGGGCTGGACCGCAGACCAGGGCCTCCTTGTCCGGTTGGCGCCGCGCCGCCTGTTCGAGAAAGTCATGCACCAGGGGCGTGGCGGCGGGATGCAGTTCCGGTACCCTTAATGCAGCCATGACGAATCCCTGCTCACGACAGGTTTGAAGAGCACCGGCGGGTTGTGGAGACAGCGGGTGGTGCGCCGCTTGGCCTGGATGTCGCGAAACACACGCTCAACCTGAGCCTCGGTCAGGTCGAGTAGCGGCGCCACCTCGGCCGGGGTCATGCCGTGATCGGTGGCATAGAGACACATGTCCATGGGTGCGTAGGGAAGCGGGAAATAAAACTCCTCTTGGGTCTGCGGCAACGAATAGGTGTCGGTGGTCGGGGGCCGCCGCCGGATCTCCAAGGGTATCTCAAGCGCCTCGGCGAGGGCGTAAACCTGGGTCTTGTAGAGGTGCGCAATAGGTTTGACATCGGCCGCACCATCGCCCTGCTTCACAAAAAATCCCTGGTCGTATTCGAGCCGGTTGGGCGTGCCCGCCACCGCATAATTCAGACGGTCGGCGTGGTAATACTCCATCATCTTGCGGACGCGCTGTTTGAAGTTGGTCGCGGCCACTAATTGCAAATAGGCATGCGCCGGCAGACGCCCGGTCAGTTGCTCGCCCGCTGGTGACTCTACTTTGAGTTGGAAGACATTCAGCCTATCCCCTTCCAGAACCGAAGGCAGGGTGAGCTTACATTTCCAGCCTTCGTCATATTCGGCAAAGACGGTACGAATCGCCTCCATCTGGCGTCGATAGCAACCAACGCCATCCAAGGCCGGTGAGATGTCCTCGATAATAGTATCTATACTCAGGGCATCGGCGAGAAGTTGGCCAAGGAGGAGAGATTCCTCACTGGAATGACGCTCGGGCATGAAAATGCCAAATACCCTCTCCGTGCCCAAGGCACGGACCGCGAGAGCAGCCACGACCGAGCTATCGACTCCCCCCGACAATCCAACCACCAGCCCGCGCTTTTTTTGCGACCCGAACACCGTGGCTTGCAACCACTCGCAAATAGCCCCGATCTCTTGTTGCGTATCCAGATCAAGAAGGTTCGTTGATATAGCCATGGGGGATCTGCCCTCTAAATGCTCATCCAATGGAATACCAGGACAGGCCTACCCATCTTGGTGGCCAGTTCATAACCGGTGATAAAGCCATTCGGGGATGTGATAATGACGCCGATTGAGCACCGCGCCGAGGATGCTGCCACCTGATCGCTCCAGTGTCCTGCGCGCCTGATCGATTACCCGGTCGTAAGTCTTTTCGGCACGTATCACCATAAGAATACCATCCGCTAAGGAACCGATCAGAGAGGCATCGGGATAGGGAATAACGGGTGGAGCATCGATCAATATCCAGGTGAAGCGATAACGTAAATCGGATAATAAATGCGCAAAATTGTCCGAGGAAAATAGAGCCGCGGGATGTTGGCTGCCGCGACCGCTTCTAATGCGATGAACGTGATCATCAGGATCCGCGACGATGCAGGAGGTCACGGCCTCCTGATCCTGGACGATCTCGCATAGGCCCGGGGTTGATGATGGTTGATCGGCATGGGAACCGGTGTAATTACGCACATTGCAATCTATCAGCAGGGTATCGCCCGGGCGATGCGAATAGCCCAGGGCGAGACGTCGGGCGATGGTACTGACCCCCTCGCCATGTTGCGCGCTGGTAACCATCATGACCGTTCCCTGCGCGCCTCCCGCGCCAACCGTCAAGTTGGCTCCCGACGCGGGGATTATCCCCCTGCGACCTTCGTCGAATTGCATATTGCTCATTGGATGGCCCTGAGGTTATAGGGGGCACCAATAGGGAGTTCAGGTGGGGGTGGAGAGGGCTCAGGTGGAACAATCGGCTCCTGATTGAGTTCAAAAGCACCCCGATCAGTGGCAAGACCACTTGGCACAATGCCGTTGTAATAATCACGGTTGAAGCCCCATAATATTCCCGAATCGATCGCCGGGGAGTCTTGAGCCAGACGAAAGTCACCCGCCGCTGAATTTATAAATTTAGGGTCGCCATATAACTGACCAACATCCTCTGGATGGGCTTTAAGATAGGCGGAGAATGTTGTGTAGATAACGTTGCGACGCGCAATCTCCACATCACCACGAGGTGAGTAAAATAGGTTATTCTCCACGCGCGGGTTGCCAGTGGTTCCCTTATCGCTAAAGGCGGAACCCGAGGGTGCGTCATGCCAGCAGATGTTGTTTATGAATGCCGCAAAGTCGGGGTCACCCACGCTGGCGCGGTTATTGAAGCACGTAGCATAGCTTGAACCCGTCGACTGGATGGTATTGTTAATATAATTTCCACCCGTGGCTCCATAGGCGCAACCTGTGTCGTACTGATCGCAACTATTGTAAATCCCTGGCATAGCCCCATAAACGATGTTGTAATAGATATTTGCCCCCGCGGCCCCGATGTTGTTGATTCCTCCCAACTGGCAGTCATGCAGGACGTTATATCGCATGACCACGTTAGTTAGCCGATTCTTGCCATTCGAGTTGAGTTGAACGCACATGGCTTTATTGTTATAAATATCATTTCCTTCTATAATCACGCCGGAGATGCCGAACCCGCCGCTCAGGTAAATACCATGCTGCAATTCGGCCCCACGAATCACATTATTACGGATGATCAGATCTCTCATTCCGTTCATGTAAATATTCCAGGTCTGAGAGCCCTCGATAATGGAATTTTCAACGAGGATGTCACTTGAGATTCCAGCGGAACTATAGACATTGATTCCCCCGACGTTATTGCCATCGGGTTGGCCACAGTCGAACAGATGCAAATTACGAAAGACCAGATGACTGCGCGGGACGCTCCAGAAAATACAGTTGCCGTTGATATTTCCGGTGATTTTTGGCAAATCACCGCTGCCGTAGGCATCGAAGATTATTGGGTTTCCATCAGCCCCGGAGGCTGGTGGTGTCAGTGTCTCCGCCCAAACGCCACCGCGTTTTAAAAACACATTATCGCCCGGCAACAGGTTGGCGCTGTTTACTCTGGCCAGGGTCTTCCATGGCGTGGTTTCAGCACCCGGGTTGGTATCCGAGCCTAAACTCGAATCCACGTAATAATTAGTGGCCTGCACACTCATTGTAACCAGAAGAGTTGCATAACCAAGTGCCCGACTCATCATTGCCATGACTGGAACTCCAGGATCAATTAAACAAGCTTGCGCCAAAGGAAGTCTTGCGGTCAGGATAGTCCCGTATTGGTTATTCATCCATGCGGAGTATTTCGTTCCTACCTAGGTAACTTTACTTATTTGGCCATCTGGCGGGCATTCTGGCCGGCCGTGCCTTCAAGTAAGCGTTGATTCAACAAGATCACCTGGCTATGTAGCAATACGCCCTAACATCCATCAACGTTAGTATTTATACTGATTGCGGCCGGATATTTTTATATTAGTATTCCAATATTATTTTCTAGTAGTCAGCCGGTTCCATTCCTAGACATTAACACCTCTTTGTTTATTATGCTTCAGACCAGTACAGAATTGAGTCATTTGGCGAGAAGGATGGAAAACGCGTCGATAGCTGATAAGCA
>WBZT01000226.1_pt1 | contig 47602 bp, 52 predicted proteins | sample 5204241 | NCBI WGS metagenome assembly WBZT01 (sample SAMN12344358, study PRJNA552823) | activated sludge metagenome | biome: Activated sludge suspended growth; feature: Nitrification reactor; material: Wastewater; isolation source: activated sludge from nitrification reactor of wastewater... | reverse complement strand
GAATCCCTGATGGAACAGGCGGACGAACTGATGAATGCTGTGAGCGTATTCAAACTGGAAGGTGAAACCCGCAAAGAACGTCGTGCCTCCGGCAGCCCGATGCGTACTCCCATGACGACAACCCGACTGGCACCCGTGAAGGTAGAGAAAATGTCCGCCAAAACCGGTACCGACGATGGGGAGTGGGAGGAGTTTTAGTCCCTTGAAGCGCCTAAGGAATGGCGGCAGTTATGCCGCCATCTGTTCTCATTTTTCATAAATTAAAACAATAAGTTAATTATTAAATTATTTGTTTATACACAGCGAAAAATGCTTAAGAAACGGGTGTTCCTGCCGATAAAAAACTATAGACAAGACAATTCCTGAAGCGAGCAAAAGTCACTTAGGAACGGATTGTTTAACTTGAGATATTTAACCGTAAAGCGCAACAAACAGGCGAACGAAAGTTAAACGAGTTATTTGAAATTTTTTGGATTTTTAGGAGAGCAAAATGGCTGTAATTGACCGTGTATTGATTGGTGAGGGCTTGGTGATTGAAGATCGTCCGGATGGTACGGGCCCGGATTTGAAGAATGTAGCACATATTGATTTGATTATGGGGCCGCGTGGCAGTGCTGCTGAGGATGCTTTTTGTCGCACCCTGACCGATCAGAAACAAGGTGTGAACGGGTTGCTGGCAATTGCTGCGCCTAATATGATGGTGAAACCCAATACTGTCATGTTTAACAAGGTGACTATTAAAGATGGTCGTCAGGCAGTACAGATGTTTGGCCCAGCACAGCGTGGTGTGGCGATGGCCGTGATGGATTGTGTCGCAGATGGCACGATTCCTGTGGAAGAGGCTGATGATGTATTCATCTGCGTGGGCGTGTTCATTGACCACAAGGCAGATATTGATGAGCGCATCCAGGATTGGAACTACCGTGCAACAAAAATGGCGATCAAGAGCGCTGTAAATCGCGAGCCGAAAGCTGTAGAAGTGCTGAAGCAATACAAAGAAGCAGCGCATCCATTTGCAGCTAAAACCGCCGAGGCAAAAAATCGTCGTGCAGAAGACAAGGCCGTGGAATTGGCCATTCAGCAAATGAAGGATCGTAGCAAACACAAAGCCCGTGAAACGGTATAAAACGCTCGTGTGAGAGCTGTTTGTAATGGATGCTTGGTTAGTTTTGATGGAACTGTTTGATGCAAAAAGAAAAATATCAGGAAGAAAGGGAGTTTGAATTTACTAACCAGGATTTTTCCAGGGTACGTAAATTAATCTACCAAAGAGCGGGAATCGCCTTATCTGAGGCGAAAACCGACATGGTATACAGCAGAATTGGTCGGCGTCTGCGTATTATCGGAGTGACGACGTTCAAGGATTATCTGGATAATCTGGAACGCGATCTTGATTCCGATGAGTGGGAGGCGTTTACCAATTCGCTGACAACCAACTTGACTTCATTCTTTCGGGAAGAGCATCACTTTCCGATTCTGGCTGGGCATCTGCTGCAACTCAAAACACCTATCAGAATATGGTGTTCTGCTGCATCTACCGGGGAAGAACCTTATACCATCGCAATGACGGCTTGCGAGGCGTTCAATAGTCTGAAACCACCGGTCGAGATTATTGCGACCGATATTGATACCAATGTGCTGGCAACGGCTTCCAGGGGTGTTTATCCGATGGACCGTGTGGCTAAGCTCTCGAATGAGCGAAAAAAACGCTTTTTGTTAAAAGGTGCAGGCAAGAGCGATGGATCGGTGAAGGTGCGCAAGGAATTGCAGCAGTTGATCCAATTCCAGCAGTTAAATTTGCTGGATGAGAAATATCCACTGGGTGAGCCATTTGATGCGATCTTTTGCCGTAATGTCATGATTTATTTCGACAAACCGACGCAGACGAAAATCCTGGAGAAATTCGTTCCCTTGATGAAGCCACACGCATTGTTATTTGCAGGACATTCGGAAAACTTCCTGTACGTCTCCAATGCATTGAAGCTTAGAGGTAAAACCGTATATGAACTGGCTGGCCAATCGATAGCGGCAGGTAAACTCAAGAAAGTAGTCCATGGCTAATTTTGCACATGAAGAGGTCGCAACCACGCTCTATTACGATCGGACGTTTGATTGCGATGCGGCCAAGATTTCTCCTGGCGAGTATTACTTTACCGACAAGGATATGGTGATTGTTACGGTGCTAGGCTCCTGTGTCTCGGCCTGTATCCGGGATAAGGTGACAGGGGTTGGCGGTATGAATCATTTCATGTTGCCGGATGGGGGCAAGGCCGATAAGGATAATCCGATCTCTGAGTCCATGCGCTATGGGACTTATGCAATGGAGGTGCTGATCAACCAGCTGCTGAAGAATGGCGCCCGACGCGAGAATCTGGAAGCCAAGATATTTGGCGGCGGAAATGTATTGAGAAGCTTCACCACTATGAACGTGGGTGACCGCAATGCAGATTTCGTGCGCAATTACCTGAAAGAAGAACGTATCAAAGTAACGGGTGAGGACTTGAACGATATATACCCGCGCAAAGTGTATTTCTTTCCCAAAACCGGCCGTGTGTTAGTGAAGAAGCTTAAACAACTGAACAACTACACCTTGATGAAACGTGAAGATGCTTATGCCAACAAGTTGAAAGTCAATGATGTGGGCGGCGAAGTGGATTTGTTTTGATCCTACCTACGGATAAGAAACTATGAAAACAAAAGTATTGGTGGTAGATGATTCCGCATTGATTCGCGGGTTGATGACGGAGATCATCAATAGTCAGCCTGATATGCAAGTCGTGGGCGCAGCACCCGACCCAATCATTGCGAGGGAGATGATCAAGCAATTGAATCCAGACGTGCTGACGTTAGACGTGGAAATGCCGAAGATGGATGGTTTAGATTTTCTGGAACGCCTGATGCGCTTGCGCCCCATGCCGGTGGTAATGGTGTCTACATTGACGGAACGTGGCTCCGAGATCACGATGCGTGCTTTAGAGTTGGGCGCAACAGATTTTGTGACCAAACCCAAAATGGCCATCAGCGATGGCATGCGGGAATATACGGATTTGATTACAGACAAGATTCGCGTCGCTGCAAAGGCGAGAATCAGTTCGCTACACCATATGGCAAAAGCTGCTATTAATGCATCATCCGCTGCACCTGCTTTGCGTAACCCAATGATTAGTAGCGAGAAATTAATCATCGTAGGGGCATCTACGGGCGGTACAGAGGCAATCAAGGCATTTTTGACCAAAATGCCGTCGGATTGTCCTGGCATTCTGATTACCCAGCACATGCCGGCAGGATTTACCAAATCTTTTGCGAATCGTTTGAATTCATTATGCCAGATCTCCGTAAAGGAAGCAGAAGGCGGAGAACGGATATTGCCAGGGCATGCATATATCGCTCCAGGAGACAAACATTTGATGTTAGTCAGAAGTGGAGCTAACTATATGACACAACTGAGTGATGCCCCGCCGGTGAGCCGCCACAAACCTTCTGTGGATGTGTTGTTTGAGTCTGCTGCCGTGGCCGCCGGTAAAAATGCGATTGGAGTCATTATGACGGGCATGGGTAAGGATGGCGCTGAAGGTATGGCTATGATGAAAGATGCCGGTGCTTATAATTTTGCACAGGACGAGACAAGTTGCGTAGTCTTTGGCATGCCCAAAGAGGCGATTGCACATGGTGGCGTACATGAGGTGGTGCCTTTGCAGGAATTGGCAAAACTGGTGCTAAGTCATTTGACTGCTACTGGAACACGTGCGTTGCGGGTCTGACTTTTATCAATGATGAATCAAGTTTTATATTGAGTTGGCCGATATACCAGGTAAGGCACGCTGTAACGATGTGCGTTATCTGGTAATAGATTTTAAGTAAATTATATAAATGCGATGGAGTAAGGTATGGCGGATCCAAATACCAAATTTTTAGTGGTGGATGATTTTTCAACGATGCGCAGGATTGTGCGCAATCTTTTGAAAGAGCTTGGTTACACCAATGTCGAGGAAGCCGAAGATGGTGTTGATGGTTTAAATAAGTTGAAGCAAGGTGGCTTTGACTTTGTGGTTTCCGATTGGAATATGCCCAACATGGATGGTTTGACCATGCTGCAGAATATCCGGTCGGATACCGCACTGGCTTCGCTGCCGGTACTGATGGTAACAGCCGAGGCCAAGAAAGAAAACATCATTGCCGCAGCACAAGCTGGTGCAAGTGGCTATGTGGTCAAGCCGTTTACCGCCGCAACCTTGGATGAAAAGCTATCAAAGATCTTTGAGAAGCTTGGAAAGTAAGTGATTAAGCATGGAGCACATTTTTTCTGGAAATGTTGAAGGCCAATCTACGCCAATCGCGGCTATTTCGGGTGAAGGCGAGGACATGTTGCATCGTATCGGGCAGATGACGCGCGGACTGCATGAGAACCTGCGCGCGCTGGGACTCGACAAGATGATTGAAAAAGCGGCGCATGATATACCGGATGCGCGTGATAGGCTGAATTATGTGGCTAAAATGACAGAGCAGGCTGCAGAACGGGTGCTGAACGCTACGGATATAGCCAACCCATTGCAGGAAGAAATTGCTAAGCAGGCATCGGTATTAGAGGAAAAATGGCAAGCGGTATTGCAAGAGCCATCCCTGAGGTCGGAATATAACGAAGTGGCCAATGAGACGCTGGCCTTTATCCGGCAAACGATCGAAACCAGTGCTGCTACCAAGGCGCAACTGCTGGAAATCATGATGGCACAGGACTTCCAGGACCTGACTGGTCAGGTTATCAAGAAAATCACAACGCTGGCACAGGATCTTGAGCAGCAATTAGTCCAACTGCTACTGGATTTTTCTCCCCCAGCAATTAAAAAAGAAGAAAGTGGCCTGCTGAATGGTCCGCAGATTGATCCGGAAAATACCGCGAATGTGGTTTCCAATCAAAGTCAGGTGGATGACTTGCTGGAAAGCCTGGGATTTTAGTTTTAAATTCGTTTCCTATACTTAACTTAGTGATGTGCTTTTAATGGCATCAATGCGCTTTATTGCATAAGTAAATGCAATAAAGCGCATTTTTCCCTTTCTATTCCACGCATCTATTTGCCTCAAGTTTTTCGATAATGGGTCATTCGTTGTATGAATGACATGAGAAAGGTGAATAGAAATGGCACAGGAACCAGCAGTAGAAGTTTCAGCAGAAGCTCCCCCGAAATCCAAGAAGAAGCTCATCATTATTCTGACAGCCGCGCTGGTGCTACTGGGCGGAGGTGGAGGCGCTGCCGCATGGTACTTCAGCCATAAGGATGCGGGTCATGGCAAAGGCAAGGAAGCGGTTAAAGAAGAAGTTGCGCCCGTAGAACCTGCTTTCGTCAAGCTGGAGACATTTACTGTCAACCTGGATCCGGAAGAAGGTGAGAAATATCTGCAGGTAGATATTACGTTAAGCGCTTCCAGTAAAGAGGAAGCCGCTGCACTAGAACAACATATGCCTTTGGTGCGTAATCGTGTGCTGATGGTGCTGACCAGTAAAAAACCAAGCGAAATTTCCACAATGGATGGCAAGAAGGTGTTGAGCCAGGAAATTGTGGCGCAGATCAACAAGCCTTTCACGTTGCAAGCAAAACCGCAAAAGATTTCGGATGTATTTTTTACTTCCTTTGTCGTGCAATAGTGAATTGAAAGCCAAGTAAGCGGTTTGAATTATGGCAGATAGTTTTTTATCCCAGGATGAAGTAGACGCCCTGTTGCGAGGTGTCAATGGGGAACAGGAAGAAGCCAAGCCTGTAACCGAAGACGGATCGGGTGTTCGTACCTACGATCTGGCGACACAGGAGCGTATCGTGCGTGGGCGCATGCCAACGCTTGAAATTATCAATGAGCGATTTGCCCGGCTATTGCGTATTGGCTTGTTCAATTTTCTGCGACGCACGATCGAGGTTTCGGTCGGGCCGGTGCGTGTTTCTAAATACGGCGACTTTATCCGCAATCTGGTCGTGCCCACCAACCTCAATCTGATACAGATGAAACCTTTACGCGGTACTGGGCTGATGGTGTTCGATCCGTCACTGGCTTTCTTGATGGTGGACAATATGTTTGGCGGGGACGGACGATTCCATACTCGCGTGGAGGGTCGCGAATTTACCCAGACAGAGTTGCGCATCATTCGGCGCGCGCTGGACATCGTGTTCGAAAACTATACCAAATCCTGGGGGCCTGTGTATCCGGTCGAGTTCGAGTTTATGCGCTCCGAGATGAATACACAGTTTGCCAATATCGCGACGCCCAACGAAGTGGTGGTGGCAATCACGTTTACCATCGAGCTGGGAACCGAATCCGGCGAGATGCATTTCTGCTTTCCATATTCCATGCTGGAGCCTATCAAGGATATGCTCACCTCCAGTTTGCAGGGAGAGGTGCTAGGTGTAGATAAACGCTGGGTGCGCTTGATGACGCAGCAGGTGCAGGCGGCAGAGGTGGAAGTCGTTGCAGACTTGACCAAGGCAAAAATGACGCTGGGCGATGTGATGGGCTTGAAAGCAGGGGACGTCATTCCACTTAACATCTCCGAAGAAATCGAGGCGAAAGTGGACAATATTCCCGTCATGCTGTGCAAATACGGCACATTCAACGGCCAGTATGCCTTGCGCGTGCAAAAGTTACTGAGATCCAATTCAACCGAATATATCAAAGGAGAGCCTTATGGCGACTAAACCAGAAGAGGCTGTGACAGCAACAACAGAAGACGACTGGGGTGCGGCAATGACAGAACAGGCAGCGGCCGAGCAGTCCGCAGGGGTAGCCGACGACTGGAATGAGGCAATGGCAGAGCAGCAATCGTCCGAGGCTTCGGCGTTACAGGCAAAAACAGCCCAGACGCAGGTGTTTGCCGAATTTTCCAGCCAGAATAAATTGAGTGATAGCCAGAATGATATTGATTTTATTCTGGATATTCCGGTGCAACTGACAGTAGAGCTAGGCCGAACCAAGATCGCGATCAAGAATTTGTTGCAGCTGGCGCAAGGCTCTGTGGTTGAGTTGGATGGACTGGCGGGGGAGCCAATGGACGTGCTGGTGAACGGCTGCCTGATCGCGCAGGGTGAGGTGGTAGTGGTTAATGACAAGTTTGGTATCCGCCTGACTGACATCATTACGCCGGCCGAGCGTATCCGCAAGATCAACAAATAGGCACAATTCATGACAAAACGTTTTCTATTCATGCTGATGCTAGGGCAACTCTATGCCCCTAGCGTTTGGGCGGCCAGCAGCACCGCAACCATGTCGCCTACAGGCAGCATCCTCAAGATGGCGCTTGGCTTAGTTGTGGTGCTGGCTGTCATGGCATTGGTCAGCTGGGGTGTCAAACGCATGATGCCGGGCGTTAACGGGCAGGCGTCCGCAATCCGCGTCGTAGGAGGCGTTAGCGTAGGTTCACGTGAGCGTGTGGTGGTGGTACAAGTGGCTGATCGTTGGCTAGTGGTGGGCGTTGCGCCTGGTCAGGTAAGCGGGATCGCTAACCTTGAGGTGGGTACACCTGTGATGCTTCCATCTACACACGGTTCAACCGGACAGAACGATCATGGACAGGCATCAGCCCAGCTTGCCGTGCACCCGATAATGCAGCCTTTGGTAAAACCTTTCTCCGAGTGGCTGAGAAAATCGGCCGAAAAGGCGCAAGGCATGAAAGGCGGGAGCGGACATGCAAAAGAATAAGCTGAATATCCTGCTGGGTTTATTGACCGCAGGCCTGATGCTGGTTTTACCATCTGCTTCGTGGGCGGAGGGCATGCCTTTGATCAACGCAACCCCGGCAGCCGGTGGCGGACAGAATTACTCTCTCAGCTTACAGACACTAATTCTGCTAACGTCGCTGACTTTTTTGCCAGCGGCCTTGCTGATGATGACCGGGTTTACGCGCATTATCATTGTGCTTTCGCTGTTGCGCCAGGCACTGGGCACCCCTACTGCACCACCCAATCAGGTCATGATAGGGTTGGCGCTGTTTTTGACGTTTTTTGTCATGAGCCCAGTGCTGGATAAAATCTACACGGATGCTTACCAGCCGCTTTCCGAAAATCGTATCACTATGCAGGAAGCACTGGACAAAGGCTCGGTGCCGCTAAAGACTTTCATGCTGAAACAGACACGTGAAGGCGACTTGGCGCTGTTTGTCAAAATGGCTCAGATAGAAAAAATCGACACCCCGGAACAGGTGCCTTTGCGCGTGCTAGTACCAGCCTTCATGACCAGCGAACTAAAAACCGCTTTCCAGATCGGCTTTGCGATTTTTATTCCTTTCCTCATCATTGATATGGTGGTGGCTAGTGTGCTGATGGCCATGGGGATGATGATGGTGTCACCTTCCATCGTTTCCTTGCCATTCAAGCTGATGTTGTTTGTGCTGGTGGATGGCTGGCAGTTGATGATGGGCTCCCTCGTACAAAGTTTCTACTGAATGAACTAAAGGAAAAGAATGACCCCTGAAGGCGTAATGGATATTGGCCGGAATGCCATGGAAATCACTTTGCTTGTAGCCGGGCCGATGCTGCTTGTGGTATTGATTATTGGCTTGCTAGTGAGCATTTTTCAGGCGGCAACGCAAATTAACGAAGCGACCTTATCGTTTATCCCCAAGCTGGTTGGTGTATTTGCGACACTGGTGATAGCCGGGCCGTGGATGCTGACGACGATGGTGGATTACATGCGGTTTGTTTTGACTAGCATTCCCTCGATGGCGAATTAGCCAGCGTATTTTATGATCTCTTTCAGCAGCGAGCTTCTGCAAACCTGGATCATCAGCCTGCTGTGGCCATTGACCAGAGTGTTGGGCGTACTGGCCGCAGCGCCCATTTTTAGTGATCGTGCGGTACCAAACCAGATCAAACTGGGATTCGGTTTGGTGCTCACTTTAATCATTATCCCGACATTGCCGGATATTCCCCGTTTTGAGGTTTTCTCCCTACAAGGTTTGCTAGTCCTGATCCAACAACTGATCATTGGTTTGGCCATTGGTTTTAGCATTAGGTTGGTATTTGCAGCGGTAGATATGACGGGTCAGCTGATTGGCATGAGCATGGGCTTGGGCTTCGCCACGTTTTATGATCCGCATTCACAGGGGCATAGTACTGTAATCAGCCAGTTCCTGGTGTTGTTGACAATGCTGGTTTTTCTCAGTCTGGATGGGCATCTGATGGTGGTGAGTGCTATTGCGCAAAGTTTTGTGACGATGCCGATTGCCATGGATACGGCCATCATCAGTCCGATGCGAATCGTCGCATGGGGGGAGATGATATTCAGCTACGGCTTGCTGCTGGCCTTGCCAGCAGTGACGGCATTACTGATTACCAACATGGCTCTGGGTATCTTGACCAGAACCGCACCACAGCTAAATCTTTTCGGCATTGGTTTCCCGGTAACATTGTCAGTCGGCTTGATAGTGCTGGCTATATCCTTGCAAGGAATGTTGCATCCGCTTGAGCATTTGATTCAGGAGGGGATTCAACATATGCAGCAAATCGCAACGCAATAAGCCCAGAAGGCTAGTAAATATGTTTAGCGGGCATGCGCTGCGTAAGCGCAGTGTATTACTTGATGAAGTTAAACAAGGATAGGCCGGTTGTCGCGGCAAACGATTTCTGCGCGGCTTCCAGAATAGATTGTTTCTGGGACACATCGGAAAGTGCCTTAGCGTAATCCAGATCCTGCAACGCAGACATCGCTTGCGCATATTGCAAGTCCCTGCTGGCGCCGACATCGTTGAGTGAGTCGATTTCGTTGAGTCTGGAGCCTACGGTCGAGCGTATCACTGCGACATTGCTGATAGCGCTATCCATGCTGCTGAGGGCGGTTGCCACGCCTGTAGTTACTGTGCTGGCCGTTGCTGCCGGGTTGTTCAGAAGCGTGATCAGTGTACTTAGCGTATTGAAAATATCATTACCATTAGCTTGGAAAACACTATCGCCCGAGGCGTTTACCGCCATTTGCCGGTGTGTGTCTACCTGCAGCATCTGTTGGTTGCTGTCGCCATTATAGGTTGCGCCTGTCGCAGTAGCCGTAAATGGAACAGTTTTGCTTTGGAAGCCGGCATACAGGTAATTGCCGGCAGCATCACGTGTATTGGCCAGTCCTAGCAAGGTCTCCATAGCGCTGCCCAACTGGATAGCCAGTGCGTTGCGTTGTCCGGTGGACAAAGTGCCTGCAGATCCCACTAGGTTGGTTCTGACCGAGGTAAGCAATTCGGTGATGCTTCCCAGTGATATGTCTAGATCACCAAGGCGTGTTTCCGCGACCTTACGATTTTCGCCGAATTGGGTATTGACATTCTGCGACTGGGAAAGCTGTAGCACGCGGGCGGCTGCTAACGGGTCGTCAGAAGGTGTCAGCAAGCGCTTGCCTGTGGCGATCTGTTGTTGCAGCTTGGATTGATCGGCCTGCAGGCTATTGATTTTCGAGATAGCAGTCTGATATATGGTGTTGGTACTGATGCGCATGATAATCCTAGTGACCTATTGTCAGCAGTAAGTCAAATAATGAGCTGGCGACCTGCATGAGTTTGCCGGCAGCCTGGTATGCTTGTTGGTAACGCAGCAGGTTGGTCGCTTCTTCATCCAGGTTCACGCCGGATTCGGATTGCTGGGCTGCGGTTGCCTGAGCTAGCAAGGTTTCTTCGGCTGCACTATTGACTCTCAACTCGTTGGTTTTGTTGCCTACGAAGCTGACCAGTTGCGCAAAGGCATTTTCGTAGGTGGCACTACTGTTGTTGAGTGTGCCCTGGCTTTGCAGTCCCGCCAGTAACAGCGCATTACGGTTGTTGCCATTACCGCCAGTTGCGTCTGCAGCCGCGATTTTATTAATATCTGATAACGCTACCGAAAGTTTGCTGGCGGCGTTACGCGTCGGTTCAATCAGGAAAGAATCCCCAGCAGCCATCGTGCCGTTGAACGTCAGGCCGTCCAAGGTTTGCGGCAGACTAGCGAAACTTTGAGAACTGTTGTCACTCAGGCGGGTAACTATGTAGTTGGTGCCATCGTATTTAAGCTGATAATCGCTACTAGTCAATGCGCTGGTGTTCGTGATATTGACGTTCAGGCTTGCACCGACACTGTTGGCGCTATCCCCATATATGTCCGGTGTTGGTACATTAAAAAAATTGCTGCCGATATTACCGTTGGCATCATAACCCGCATTATGCTGGGTATTGAATGTCTGTGTCAGTACCGTGGCGATTTGGCCAAGCTGATTCTGGATACTGTCTAATGCGCCTGCCCTGAATTGCAGCAGGCCGCCAATCGTGCCGCCTGCAAGCATGCTGTCTGCCAACGGTTTCACCATGTTGCTGACATAGGCGACCTCGACGCGACCGGTGTCTTTGGTGGATCTTACCGTAGTGAGGCCAAAGGACTTGTTGCCCACAACTAGCGGCAAGCCATTGCCGATAAACAGGTTATAGCTGCCGTCATCTTGAGGGTTAACTGTTGTTTTGACCAGTTTGCTCATTTCTGCAACCAGATGGTCGCGCTGGTCGAGCAGATCGTTGGGCAGGTTATCCTTGTTGGCTCCCACGGCCTTGCTGATCGTGTCATTCAATTGAGCGATCTTGCTGGCATAGGTGGTGACCAGTTGGGTGCTGGTTGCCAGTTCGTGGTTGAAGCCTTCCCGGATTTCATTGAGTTGGTCACCAAGACTCTGGAAACGGCCAACCAGAGAGTTGGCAGAGGAGAATACCGCCTGGCGCGTTGCTGCATCGCCAGGATTGGAAGACAGTGCCTGTATGCTGGAAAAGAACTTTTGTATCGAAGGTGCAAGGCCGGTTGTCGGATCCGCCAGCATGTTGTCAATCTGGCCCATGTAGGTCGCGTAAGTACTGGTGGCGCTGCTGGAAGATTGCGCTGTATTGAGTTGCTGTGCTAGCAAATCGCTGTATACGCGCCGGATATTCGACACGATTGTCCCTTGGCCGATGTAACCAAACCCGAAGTCTTGTGCCAGCGCGGCAGACTGGATGACCTCCTGACGGGAATATCCGGGCGTAGCAGCGTTGGCAATGTTATGCCCGGTGACGCTGATGCCTACCTGAGCAGCTGCCAGCGCACTTTGGCCGATTGATAGAATACTGGTTGCCATATGTCATATTTCCATTCTTATAGAGGGCATGACGGCAGAAAAACATAAAACTTTAATCATGCTTACCCCTTGACCAATTTTTGGATGACGTCTACCAGCTTTGATGCATAATGCGGATCGGTTGCATAGCCGGCTTTCTGTATCGCTTGTGCATAGCCTTGAATATCACTTAGATTCGCCACTGCTTTTTTGTAGCGCGGGTTGTTGGTAATCAGGCTGGCAAAATCCTTGAATGAGTCGGCGTAGCTGTCATAGGCGCGGAATTTCTCGATACGTTTCTGTTTAATGCCATGCACGTATTCAGTTGTGACCGCCTCGACCACTTTACCTCTCCAGTCGGCGGTCGCCTTGATGCCAAACAGATTCCGACTGGAAGTGCCGTCTGCTGCCATAATCTCACGCTTACCCCAACCGCTTTCCAGTGCTGCCTGGCCGAGCATCAGGTGTGTCGGCATGCCGGTGGCGCGGCTGGCCGCCTCGGCATGTGGGTACATGCGTTGATGGAAATCCTTGCTGTTACCATGCAAAGGTATTGTGTCTACCGGTTTCAGTTTGGCCGGTTGCATTGCGTCTATATTTTTTTGCTGAGCGGGTTTCGCAGAGTCATTTCCGAGAAAATGTTCCAGAAAAGAGCCATTTTTGAGGGCAGGGGAATCGCTGGATACAGCCTGATCCATGGTGCTGGCGGCGAAGTTCGATGCTTTGCTCAGCTGTTTGGCCAGGATGTCTGCCAGACCAAGCCCCTTGGTACTCAACGATGTGCTGAGTTGCTGATCCAGCATGGCAGTGAATGTTCGGCTTTGCTCGTTGTCAAACGGGCTGTCCTGTGGTGTAGCCTCACGCATGCTTTTCAGCATCATGTTCATGAAGATGGCTTCAAATTGTCTGGCTACGCCCTTGATGGCTTCGGGCGAATTATCTTTGGCAGCCTGTTTCAGGCTACCCAGGCTGTTGGCATCGATCGCCAGTTTCCCATTCATTTCTGCTGGGCTCACCATGCTAGATGATCTCCAGATCCGCATGCAATGCACCGGCGGCCTTCATGGCTTGTAGAATGGCTAGCAGATCTTGTGGCGTGGTGCCAATCGCATTAAGTGCTTTAACAACATCCGCCAAAGACGCACCAGCTGGCAAGGGAACGACCTTGCCAGGTTCCTTGTTGATGTCAATTTGCGACATTTGTGTCGCCACGGTTTGACCTGTAGACAATGGCCCTGGCTGACTAATGACTGGTGCCGAACTGATAATGACGGACAGGTTGCCATGCGAAATGGCACAACTATCCAAAGTCACGCTTTGGTTCATCACTACCGAGCCGGTGCGGGCATTCAGGATGACTTTGGCGTTGGTTTGCGCGGGGATAATGTTGATGGTCTCCAAAGCAGCCAGAAACCCGACGCGACTCAGGTTTGCCGACGGCTTGACGTGGATAACGCGGCCATCTTGAGCCAAGGCGCTGTTGGGGCCGAAGCGGCGGTTGATGGTTTCTGCCACGATGTTGGCAGTAGAAAAATCAGACTCTTTAAGTTCCAAAGTAACGATGTCGGTAATATTGATGGCATTGGGGACTGCGCGTTCTACGGTAGCCCCGGCAGAGATACGGCCAACACTCAGGTGATTGATTTGTGCTTGGGTACCATTGGCAGAAGCGCCTACGCCGCCTACTACCAGATTGCCTTGGGCAATGGCATAAACTTGACCGTCTGCACCTTTCAGCGGGGTCATCAGCAAGGTTCCCCCGCGCAGGCTTTTTGCGTTACCCATTGAAGATACGGTAACGTCCAGCATTTGCCCAGGCTGTGCAAAAGGCGGCAAGGAACTGGTTACCATCACTGCAGCTACATTTTTCAGCTGCAAATTGGTGCCAGGTGGCAGGCTGACGCCCATCTGCTGCATCATGCTGATGATGCTCTGGATAGTGAAAGGCGTTTGTGTAGTTTGGTCGCCTGTGCCATCCAGGCCAACGACCAGCCCGTAACCGATCAACTGGTTGCTGCGTACACCCTGGATCGTCGCCAAATCTTTCAGCCTCTCTGCATGCGCTTGGAAGCTGAAAGCCATGCTGGCTAACAGCAGTAGAGCTAGACATGGCAGTTTGATCAATTGCATCAGTTGTCTGGAATAATATTTCATCATGCGTAACCTAGAGTGGTGCAAAGCTCAGGAAAAAACGCGCCAGGATAGAAGCAATTTGTGCGGCATCAATCTTGCTGTTAGTACGGTATTCGACACGAGCATCTGCGACCTTGGTCGAAGCTACGACGTTGCCGGTGGTGACCATATCCGGGTTAACCACGCCGGAGAAGCGCACGAACTCGGTGCCTTTATCCAGAGAAATTTGTTTCTCGCCGCTGACCACCAAATTGCCGTTGGCAAGCACTTCCACCACCGTAACCGTGATGGAGCCATTGAATACATTACTGTTATTGGCGGCGGCTTTGTCCTCATATTTAATGTCGGAGTCCGCGCCAATCGTAATATCCTCTTTAATCAGCTTGACGGGCAGGCCAGTAGGCATCTTGATGGAAGTGTCTATGGATCCGGTCTTGCTGCCTGAGCTGCCGCCTGCCTTGGTTGTAGAGGTGTTTTCCGTAATCATGATCGTGAGAATATCTCCTACCATTCTTGGACGTCTGTCTTCAAATAACGGGCGATAAGCGGAAGCGTTAAAAATGGCTCCACTGCTGGCCTTGCTGGCCGGCGTAGTGGCAGGCTTGGCTGTCATCGGTGTTTTCACTACTGTGTCAGGTGTGATTGCACATCCACTCAGGAAAGACAATACCCCTATCAGCAACATATACAGGAGTAGTTTGGCAATCCTGGTCAGGGAAGAGCTTGTTATTTTCAAGATACTGGACATGGATTATTCCTGCGAATGTAGTAGGTCATTTATAGCTGCGCCAGTTTCTGCAGCATCTGGTCAGAAGTTGAAATGGCCTTGCTGTTGATTTCATAAGCACGCTGTGTCTGAATCATGTTAACCAGTTCTTCTACCACGTTGACATTGGATGTCTCGACATAACCTTGTGAAAGCAAACCAGCACCATTCGTGCCAGGGGTGTTGGTGTTTGGGTTGCCAGAAGCTGTGGTTTCAACATACAGGTTTTCACCTTTTGCCATCAGACCAGCCGGGTTGATGAATGTGGCCAGTTGCAATGCGCCTACCTGCGTGCTGGTGGCGCTGCCTGCCTGCGTGACTGATACGACGCCATCACGGCCAATTGTCATGCTCGTGGCGTTTGCTGGAATGGTAATTGATGGCTGTACCGGGAAGCCGCTGGCAGTGACGAGCTGGCCTTGGCTATCGACCTGGAACGAGCCATCCCGGGTATAAGCCGTTGTGCCATCAGGTAACAGCACCTGAAAGAAACCGGCACCCTGGATGGCAACATCTTTATCGTTATTGGTTTGCTGCAAATTACCTTGGGTAAAGTTGCGTTCTGTCGCAACAGGCCTTACTCCAGTGCCTAGTTGCAGGCCAGAAGGCAGTTGTGTTTGTTGCGAGGACTGTGCGCCAGGTTGGCGGATATTCTGATAAAGCAAATCCTCGAATACGGCGCGGGAGCGCTTGAAACCGTTGGTGCTGACGTTGGCCAAGTTGTTGGCGATCACGTCCATTTGGGTTTGCTGGGCGTCCAGACCTGTTTTGGAAATCCATAATGAGCGTATCATCGTTATCTACCTCTCAAGTTTGGCTGATTGCAGCCGATATATGCGTTAGGGTTCATCCTAACCCAAAGCCGATCAACTCAAATTGAAGATCTGGCTGGCTTTGTTGGCGTTATTCTCCGCGCTTTGCAGAAGCTTCATTTGCGTTTCGAACTGGCGCGCCAGGCTGATCATATTCACCATGGCTTCGACCACATTGACATTGCTGCCTTCCAACGCCCCACTGGCAACATGGACGTTGACATCGGCCTCCGCGGAACTGCCATCCTTGGTACCAAACAAGCCATCTGTTTTACGAATTAAGTTGTTCTCATCCGGATTGACCAGCTTCAGGCGTCCCACGATATTGGATGGTCCGGGGGAAGTGCCTTCCCGGACGGCAGAGATGGTGCCGTCTTTGGCGATGCTGATTTTGACATCAGGCGGTATGCTGATCGGCCCGCCATCGCCCATGATGGTCATGCCGTTAGCAGTTTGCAGGATGCCGTTCTCGCTGATTTTCAGCGCGCCATTGCGGGTATAGCCCTCAGAGCCGTCTTCTCGCTGCACCACCAGCCAGCCTTTATCTAGCACGGCGACATCCAGATCTCGGCCAGTGGTCTGGATCGGACCTGACCTGAAATCCGCGCCGGCGGTGGCATCCACGACGAATGCGCGCGTCGGCAATCCTTCGCTGATGACAGGAACTGCGCGGAACGCATCCACCTGGGCTTTGAAACCGGTGGAAGTGGCGTTGGCCAAGTTGTGCGAATTGGTCGCTTGCTGCTCCAGGATATGTTTTGCACCTGTCATGGCGGTATAGATCATCCGGTCCATAGCGTCTTCCTTAGTTGTACATTAATGCTCACTCAAGCGTATTGTTAACGCAAGTTCACCAGGGTCTGCAGCACCTGATCTTGTGTCTTGATCGTTTGTGCATTGGCCTGATATACCCGCTGTGCGGTGATCATGTTGACCAGTTCTGCAGTCAGGTCCACATTGGAATCTTCCACGGCAGAAGACTGCAGTACGCCCAGATTGCCACTATTAGGGGTAGATACCAGAGGGGCGCCGGAATTGGAGCTTTCACTCCATGAATTATTGCCCAGTTGTTGCAATCCATTCGGATTGGGGAAGTTGGCCAGAACAACTTGTGCCAAAGTGGCTGACTGGCCATTGGTGTAGCGGCCTACAATCCTGCCATCCTTGCCGATGTTAAAGCCGGCCAGATGTCCGGAGGTATAGCCATCCTGGCTCAGGCTGTTTACGCTGAACGCTGACCCAAATTGGGTTGTGCCAGAAAAATCCAGAGCTACGGTTTGTGGTGCGGTAGCGCCGGTGGTTGGGGAGAACGTGACCGTTGGCGATGCAGGCACAACCGTCGGGCTGACGCCGGAGCCATTGAAAGTCATGGTGGCGGCAGAGCCCGGCAATGCAGGCGTTGAAACGCCGTCGACTGTGGCAAATACGCTCCAGGTACCAGGGGCGGTTTTGACGAAATAGCTTTGCATGGTATGTGCGTTGCCAAGACTATCGTATACCGTGATCGCGGTAGAATTGTGATAGGTCAATGGATCAGTCGGGTCGAATGAGGCGGCTGGCAAGGTGGATTTTGTGGAATCCAGGTTAAACAGTCCAGTGACCTGGGTGCTGGCAAGCGGTGTCAGGTCGGCTGTGTTGATGTTGATTTCGGTAGGTGCCCCGGTCGCGAGCACGCCACTTGCATTGGCCACATAACCGGTCAGCCGCTTGCCTTCGGAGTCCACGATGTAACCGAGTTTATCCATCTGGAATTGACCATTACGCGAATAGGTAATGGAACCATTGTTGCTCATGCGGAAGAACCCGCCACCGTTGATGGCAATGTCCAGCGAGTTGTTGGTGCTGGTGATGTTGCCTTGGGTAAATTGCTGCGCTACGGTGGAAATCTTGGTGCCGATACCAATCTGTGAGGCACCGGTTCCGGTGAGCGAGTTGGCATATACGTCTGCAAATTCAGTACGTGACTGCTTGAACCCTACGGTGGAAGCGTTGGATACGTTGTTGCCGATCACTTCCAGATTCTTGGAGGCTGCGTTTAATCCGCTTAATCCTTGTTGAAAACTCATAATATTCTCCTGACTGAAATTTGTTTCGATTTAAATGAAAACATACTAATGCTAGTAAATCTGTTTTATATCGGCTGTGGTAACCGAATTGGCGTTGCTTAAGTTAAGTTTGACGCCGGTGGCGCTGGTGGAGACGCTGACGACTTGTTCCAGGCTAAGCAGGTTTGCCGTTGCCGCGTTGCCGCCAGATTTTGCGCTGACAGTGACCTTGTAGTCGCCGTTCGTAACACGCGTTCCGCTGTCGGTATAGCCATCCCAACTCAGTGGGATAATGCCATCGTTCTGCTTGCCAGTTGTAATCTGGCGAAGCTGGTTGCCCGCCGCATCGCTGATCGTAATGGTCATTTGGTCGACAGCCGTTGGCAGTTCGATGCCGAAATTCCCAACGCTGCCATCGAAATGGACCTTGTCTCCTGCCACTAGGACAGCGTGCCCGATCAGATTCGAGGCTTGCAGGGATTGGCTGTTCTGTGCGTTACTCATCATAGTCTCAAGCGTGGCATTGAGTTTATCTATACCTGTGACAGTGGAAAGCTGCGCCAGCTGGCTAGTCACCTGTGCATTATCTAGCGGATTGAGCGGATCCTGATTCTTCATCTGGGTAACCAGCAGCTTCATAAAGCGGTCCTGCGCCGCTTCCGCAGTGGTTTTGGTGGTGTTTCTTGCACCATTCACGCTATCCAAAAGGCTTTGCGAGATTTCATTGCTTGTGGCAGATAAGGTTGTCATCGGGGTTCCTTGGCTGGTGGATTATTCGGTACGGATTGCTTTGTTAGCTTTGTCCGATCGTCAGTGTTTTCAGCAGCATGGTTTTGGCTGCATTCATCGTCTCGACGTTGTTCTGGTAGGCACGGGAAGCAGAGATCATATTGACCATTTCCTCAGTCACATTGACGTTAGGCAGCGTGACATAGCCTTTATCATCGGCGAGCGGGTGCTTCGGGTCATAGACCACACGAGGAGGAGAGGCATCTTCGACGACCTTTTGCACCTTAACCGCGCTGGCTTCCGGCGTGTTGCTGGGTATGGCGCTAAATACGACCTGCTTGGCTTTATATGGCTTTCCGTTTGCACTGGTGGCACTGTCCGCGTTGGCCAGGTTACTGGCAACCGTGTTCAGGCGCTGCGATTGCGCGCTCATGGCAGAACCGGAAATATTGAATACATTAAATAAAGACATAATGGTCTCCTTTACTGCCCTTGAATTGCCGTGAGCAATTTCTTGATCTGGCTATTAATCATGGTCAAGCTGGCTTCATATCGAATCGCATTGTCTGTGAACTGGTTGCGCTCGACATCCATATCCACGGTGTTGCCGTCTACGCTGCCTTGTATGATCGGACGAAACAATGGTTCACCCGGCTTCCATCCGCCATTTGCCGCTGGAATACCGTCCATATGCTGCCCATTGGTTTTTGCGGTACCGAAAGAGGTCTGTGTGGTGCCGGTCATGGCGGTTTTCATGGCAGCCTTGAAATCAATGTCGCGCGCCTTGTAGTGAGGCGTGTCGGCATTGGCGATATTGGCGGCGATTAGTTCCTGACGCTGCGCGCGGACCCTCAATGCTGTTTCATGAAAGCTCAAGGCTGAATCCAATTGGTTTGCCATGGCGATTCCTTTCTATTGTCTTGTTGGCCTAAAGAAAAAAATTCTTTTGCCGTTAATCCCATTGAGGATTATTCTAGAACTGGTAATGGAATCGCAATTGCCAAAGTAAAAGGGTAAAACACGGCCTTTTTGCAGGTTTGCTATAAGGTTTTGTCCGTAGAATGCCTAATAAGTCATTAAAGATTGGGATTTATTATGTATGGCAAGGATCAGGCAGGACAACGAGTAATTGCGGCCAGTGCCGCGCTGCCGCGCATTGCCCGTATGGGGGTGGCCCTTTGGGTATTGATAAGCCTTCCGGTGTTTGCCGTAGCAGCAACCGCCAGTCAATCGCCAGTGCAGGACTTGGGCATATTAAAAAGCAGGATAGAGGAGTTCTTGAAAATCCAGAGTGCCGGTTATCCGGGCAAGGTGGCGGTCAGCGCCGGGTCGATTGATCCTAATCTTAAGTTGGCGCAATGCCCGACGCCGGAAGTTTTTTTGCCGCAAGGCAGCCGCGCATGGGGTAAGACCAGTGTTGGCGTCCGTTGTCAGGCACCAGTGCTGTGGACCATCTATGTGCAGGCTAAAGTCAGTGTGCGCGCCCAGTACCTTGTCGCGGCAATGCCACTGGCACAAGGCCATGTGGTGTCAGCACAGGATGTGACAGTAGAGGAAGGGGATATTACCCAATTACCTGGCGGTGTTTTCACGGATAATGCTCAAGTAAATGGCAGGCATGTTGTGGTTTCAATGGCGGCGGGCAGTATCCTGCGCCAGGATATGCTGAGGCAGCCCCCAGTTGTACAGCAAGGGCAGACAATATTGCTGACTTCCAGCGGGAAAGGATTCAGCGTATCTACTGAAGCTAAGGCATTGAACAATGCGGCCGATGGTCAAGTGGTACAGGTAAAGGTTGAAAGCGGGCAGGTAGTAAGCGGGATTGCGCGCAGCGGAGGAAAAGTGGAAGTCAGCTTTTAAATTTTCCGTAACGCATGGTAAGTCAATTTCGTACAAACTATTAAAGTTCGCTTAAACTATGCCGATAAAGAGCTATATACAGTGTGTGATGACATCATGACACTCGAGATGTGAAAAGGAAATCGCGATGAAGATCAATGACCCGATTAAGAAATCGATAGGACTGGAAACAGAAAAACCGGGTAATGCCCATGCCGGCAAAAAGACTGAGAAGTCTTTTTCTGCCATGCCTGCGAAAGAGAGTGTGACGCTCTCGCCGTTATCGGCGCAATTGCAATCACTGGAAGCCAATGTGGCTGCCTCTGAGGCTTTTGACGCAGAAAAGGTAGAAGCAATCAAATCTGCTATTGCCAGCGGGCAGTTCAATATAGACTCCGGCAAGGTGGCAGACGGTTTGATTGCGACTGTCAAAGACCTTCTGAATAGTCAGAAATAATCCTGAGGTGATGAATATGGGCGTATCCGCAATGTTTGAGCAAGATGTCAATCTGGTCAAAGAGTTGCTTTGGCTGTTATCCCGTGAGCAGGCCAGTTTGATCAATGCAGACATTGATGCCCTGGAAGATTTGCTGGATGAGAAAGCACAGCTTTTGCAAAAGATCAGTGCTTCCGTACAGCTTCGCTACAATGCGCTTGTCAAGCTGGGCTTTGAGCCGAATGAGAATGGCATGTCCAGCTGGGTAGCCAAACGCGCCACGCCAGAGCAAGTTGATGCCTGGCATGAATTTCAGCACACTTTAACGCAGACAAAAGAGATGAACCGTTTGAATGGACAGTTGATCAACAAGCATTTCACGCGCAACCATCAGTTCCTGCAGCAGTTGCAGGGTAGTCAAGCGGTGGGGGGCTATGGTCCTAACGGTCAGGCTACAACCTCACATCCCGTCTCACGCGCGGCCTTATCCGTTTAGGATCAAAATCCAACCATGCTGTTTCCAAAGGCATGCCGCTCGTGCATGGGTTTTGGCTAATTATCTGAGCGGTCTGGGGCTTATCTCGGTCCCTTGATTCTGATCAAAATTCAAGGTGTCATATAAAACCATAATGGAAACACGGCGGTTTTTGGCCTTACCCTCTGCAGAGGCGTTGTTGCCGATGGCTTGTGTGGAACCAAAGCCAAGTGCGCTCAATCGAGTTTCTTCTATGCCTTGACTGCTTAACATCCGCACGACGCTGCTGGCGCGCACCGCAGAGAGTTCCCAATTGGAGTAGAACAAACTGCTATGGATGGGCGTGTTGTCCGTATGACCTTCCACTTGAATCGCGCGGTCATTCTCCACCAGCATTCTGGCAATCTTGCCGAGGATCTCGCTAGCGCCTGGGTTCAACTCTGCCGACCCAGATGCGAACAGCAGATTGTCGTTAATATCAATGCGTAGCCCGCGGTTGTTTTGAAAAACCCGCACCTTGCCCTCTTGGATCATGGGTGAAAGCTTATCGGACAGATTCATGCCCAGCCTGGTCATGGATTCGCGTTCCATCTGCAACTTCTGATAGTGCAGCTGTGCGAGCGGTAACGGTTTAATGAGCGATTTCCCGCCAGAAGTGGCTGCAGCCGAGTCCTGATCATCCATAGGCTTGGAGATAACAGGTGGTGTGCTGGAAAATGCATTGTTGATGGATTCGGAAAGCTTCTTGTATTTTTTGTCATTGACCGACGAAATCGCGTACATCACCACAAAGAATGCAAATAGCAATGTGATGAAATCGGCATAGGAGACCAGCCACCGCTCGTGATTCTCGTGTTCTTCCTCTTCCCGTTTTCTTCTTATCATTTTAGTTAGGCTATCTCAAATAGGAACGCAGCCGTTCCGCAACTACTTTAGGATGATCTCCACTGGTGATGGATACCCAGGCATTCAGCAGCATTTCGCGGCGCATCAGTTCGTGCTGGATATGCCCTTTGAGCTTGTTGGCAACTGGCAGAAAAACCAGGTTTGCCAGGCCAACACCATAAATCGTGGCGACAAACGCAACTGCAATTCCGCTTCCGAGCATGTCCGGATCCGACAGATTCTCCATCACATGAATCAACCCCAGCACGGCACCGAGAATCCCAACCGTAGGCGCGTATCCGCCGGCTGCCTCCCAGATTTTGGCGGCATTGCGTTGGTCCACTTCATAAAAATGCATATCAATGGCACAGATCTCGCGGATTTTTTCCGGCGGAGTAGCATCGGCCATCAGCTGCAAGCCTTTTCTGATAAAAGGGTCGACTTCACGGTGGATATAGGGATCCAGGGACAACAGACCTTCTCGGCGCACGATGATACTCCAAGTGTTGGCACGTCTTGCCAGATCTTCACGGTCATCCACGGGGGGGTGAAATATCAGCTTGGACATCAGGATGCCGCGCAGGAAACTTTTAGGCTTGGTTTGTAATAGCACGGCGCCCAGAGTGCCGAAGAAAACGATGAAAAAGGCTGCCGGCTGCAATAATGAGCCGATACGCCCTCCCTCGATAGCCTGCCCGAGCAGTATGCCTGCCAGAGCAAGCAGAATGCCGCTTAAACTGCCCCAGTCCATGATTGCTCTTTAAGTGTGGCACGCAGCCTCCCGACCGCCTGGCTATGCAGCTGGCATACCCGAGATTCCGAGACGTTCATGATCGCACCGATTTCTTTCAGGTTGAGTTCTTGTTCGTAATATAGCCCCATCAGTAGCTTTTCGCGTTCAGGCAAGGTGTCAATCGCCTCGATCAAGGCCCCTCTGAAGTTATCTTCCAGCAGGCCGTGAATCGGATCGCCCGAGTCGTCTGTCATAAAGCGATCCAGAAAATGCTCGCCGCCACTTTCTTCGTCATGAAAGTCTTCGTAATACACTAGTTGATGGCCGCTGCAATCTTCCAGCAGTTCGTAATATTCTTCCAGCGACAATTTCAGATGGCGTGCCACCTCGCCCTCCGAAGGGGCTCTGCCAAATTGCTGCTCCAGTTGGGCGATAGCCGTCTCCACGTCGCGCATGCTTTTTCTGGCGCTGCGCGGCAGCCAGTCGGAGCTGCGCAGCTCGTCTAGCATGGAACCGCGGATACGTTGCGCTGCATAGGTCTCAAATTGCGCGCCATGCGTGTCTTCGTATTTATTGACCGCATCTAGCAACCCCATCATACCAGCCTGGATCAGGTCGTCGATTTCAACGCTGGGCGGAAGCTTGGCTTTGAGTTGGTAGGCCAGCCGTTTTACCAGCCCGGCATGCTGGCGTAGTTGCACGTCTTTCTGATCTATTTTCCCGTTCATTGTGTACATGTTGATTTCCTATATCAAGGAGGCAAGCTCCGTTTCAACAGAGCGGTATTGTTGGTAATCGACTCGTTGTGCGAAAGTGCGGAATGCCTGGGATGCCTTCGATTTTGGGAAAGCTTCCGTCACGGCACGCCCCAGCTTGGCTGCGCGAGCCAAGTGCTCGTCGGCGGGAATCGCGCCATAAAACTCGAGATCAATCAGCATGAAGCGCCTGGCCGCCTGGGAGATATTGCGGAATACGGCAGCTGCTTGCGTGTCACTGGAAGCGTCTACCACGATGCCGAAATTTCTTCTGCCAAATTGCCCACAAATCTGTTTCATTAGCAGATAAGCTTGCTTGATGGACTCCGGGTTGCGGGTAAGGCTAATCATGATTTCGCCCTCATATAAAGCTGCTAGTGGTAACGCTAAGCGTTGGTTCATTCGGGTGTCCACCAACACTATCTCAAAATGCGCGGCAAGCTTGTTGAATACTACATTCAGCGCCTGTTCCAACTGGTCATCTATGAAATCTGGCGAATAATTCCTGGGCAATAGCCGTGCCGTATAAAATGACTGGTCAGATTGCCTGACCGTTTGGGCTAGTGCGGCTCTTTTACCAACAACATCTACCAGGCTTGGTAGTGTGGTGATACCATAACCGCGGTTAGCCTCGATAGATTCTTCGGCAGCATGCAAAATCAGCACATCGCAACCGTTGGCACCCAGGGAAGCAGCCAGATTGGTCAATAGGCGAGGCTGGTGTTCCGGGGGGCTTGCGGGCAGCACGGAAATGACCCTGGTTTTAGGGCCGGCCATGATGCGGCGCAATCCGGCAGCCTGGTCATTGGGAAGATTAAGCATGTTCCAGCTCCAGTTGTGCAGGTTTTGTGGCAGAGCTGGTGGTGTTTCCCATAACGAATGGTAAATCTTCGTTGCTAAACTGGAACGGACTGTTTTTGACTGCGCCCAGTTCGAACGCGCGGCTAATCAGATCCTGCTTGTTGGCAACATTGATATCTTCCGGTACGCGTTGGCCATCGGCAACATAGTACAGCCTGAGTTTTTCGCGGATAATCACATCCAGCACATTGCCTATCGTCAGGGCTTCGTCGGCCTTGGTCATGATGCAGCCGTCCAGTCCGCGACCTCGGTATGCCTGAATCACATCTATCAGGGTTTCGCCGGTATTGGTGGCGTTCAGGCACAGTAGCTTCTTGATATTGGCATTTGCCCCGGACAGCATGGCGATTTGCTCGGCTACCATGCGGTCACGCTGGCTGACACCCACGGTATCAATCAGGATAGTATGCTTATTTTTCAGCTCCTTGAGAGCGATCTGCAGGTCAGCTTCATCCTTGACAGTATGAACCATCACCCCGAGAATCTTGCCGTAAATCCTGAGTTGTTCATGGCCGCCAATACGATAAGCGTCGGTGGTAATCAAGCCTAGATTCTCAGTGCCGTGCTTCATGACATAACGTGCTGCCAGCTTGGCTGTGGTGGTGGTTTTGCCAACACCTGTCGGGCCGATTAGCGCGAATACACCGCCTTGATCCAGCAGTTCATCCTCTTTAGAGATGGTGCTCAGGTTGTTGATCAGTACCGTCTGTGCCCATTTCAATGCGGCTGTTTCTTCCATTTTCTCTGGCAGGTTTTCTGCCAGATACTTGGATAAAGAAGCGCTGAATCCAGAGGACAAGAGCTTGCCCAGAGTGGTAGATTTTACCGGATCGCGATGTTGAATGGCTGCCCAGGAGATTTCTGTCAGTTGCGACTCTATCACTGTACGCATGCTGCGGAGCTCGCGCATCATATTGGCAATCTGGGCACTCGCGTCGGATGGCGCTGGCTGTGATCTTCCCTGTGTCGGCAGGTTGACGGGGTAGTCATCAGACGATGCTTCCGGTACATACGAGTCTGTAATCGCAATGGGCGCCTGGTCAGATTGCGTGCGTTTCCTGAACAAGGCTTCCAGTGATGTGGTCTGTGCATCTTCAATATATCTGTCTTCATGGTCAGCCGGGTCATTGTGTCTGGGGATGCTATCCATATCGTCCTCACGGAATGCCATGATTTCATTGCCACCATCTACTGTGCGGTTGGATAGGATTACGGCGTCCTCTCCCAGTACTTCGCGGACTTGAGCGAGCGCTGCCTTGGAATTTTTTCCGAAAAAGCGTTTGATGTTCATGCTTGACCTCCAATCAGGTTAGTAACGCGTATTGTTTTGGAATCTGGTAATTCGTCGTGTGAGAGCACGCGTAGCCGCGGTACCGCACGACGCAGGAATTTTGAAAGCGCAGCCCTTAGCTGGGCAGGAACCAGCAATACCGGCGACAGCCCCATCTGCTCTTGTTGCATAGCCAACATTTCGGTTTGTCTTGCCAAGGTTTCCGCCAGGCTAGGCTCAATGGCGGCGCCATTTGCGTTGCTAGCCTGCGTGGCTTGCAGCAGAATACGCTCAAGCTGGTTGTCTAGTGCCATGACGGAGATTTCACTACTGGCGGGGAACAGTTGTTGCACGATAGCCCGACCCAGCTGGATGCGTATCAGCGCCGTCAGCTCGGCAGCGTCCTGCGTGTTGGCTGCATGTTCAGAAAGTGTTTCCACGATGGTGCGCATGTCGCGGATATGTACGCCTTCGGCCAGAAGATTCTGCAATACTTTCTGAATAACAGAGAGTGACAGCAGTTTGGGCGTGAGGTCTTCTACCAATTTGGGGGATTCTTTGCCAATATGGTCCAGCAAGGATTGTACTTCCTGGCGTCCCAGCAGCTCGGCTGCGTGCATCGAAATCACATGGTTAAGGTGGGTGGCGATAACTGTACCGGCATCTACGACGGTATAACCGACCATTTGTGCGTGATCGCGCGAAGCTGCATCAATCCATACTGCAGGCAGGCCAAAGGCCGGATCGGTAGTTGCTGGCCCAGGCAGACTTTCTGTCACCATACCAGGGTTGATGGCAAGGTATTGCCCGTAGAGTGATTCGCCGCTGGCAATCTCTACCCCTTTTAAGGTGATTTTGTAGTCGGATGGCCGTAATTCGAGGTTGTCACGGATATGGACGGTAGGGGCCAAGAAGCCAACCTCTTGGGCAAATTTCTTGCGCAGACCTTTGATGCGCTTGAGCAGGTCACCACCTTGTGCCTTGTCCACCAGTGGTATCAGGCGATAACCGACTTCCAGCCCAATGATATCCACTGGTACGATATCATCCCAGCTTGCTTCTTCCTGCTCGGTCATCACGACCGGAGGAGGCTCCTCAACGGGTGTTTCGGCGGCTTTTTTATGCTCGCCGATAAAATAGGCGACCCCAGCTAGAGTTGCTGCCAGCATCAAGAAAGCAAAATGTGGCATGCCTGGGATGGCGCCCATGCCGCCGATGATGGCTGCGGTGACATAGACCACCTTAGGGTTGGAGAACAGCTGTGTAATCAACTGGCTGCCAATGTCTTCGCTATTGGCGACGCGGGAAACTACGACACCGGCTGCGACCGAGATGATCAAGGAAGGGATTTGCGCAACCAGACCGTCACCGATGGCCAGTAAGGTATAGTTTTTGACGGCATCTGCGAAAGCCAGATCATGCTGGACCACGCCGACAATCAGGCCACCAATCACATTGATGATGATCACCAGAATACCGGCAATGGCGTCACCACGTACATATTTGCTTGCACCATCCATCGCACCGTAGAACTCGGATTCCTGAGCGATCTCCGCACGGCGGCGGCGCGCTTCGTCTTCGCCAATTAATCCGGCATTCAGGTCTGCATCGATAGCCATTTGCTTACCTGGCATCGCATCCAGGGTAAACCTTGCCCCGACCTCGGCGATACGGCCGGCACCCTTGGTGACAACGGTAAAGTTGATGATGGTCAGGATAATGAACACCACCAGGCCGACGGCATAGTTACCACCAATCAGGAAATGCCCAAATGCTTCAATGACCTTGCCGGCAGCATCCGGCCCGTTGTGCCCTTCGGTTAGCACCACCCGGGTAGAAGCCACATTCAGCGACAAGCGCAACATGGTGGTGACCAGCAGCACGGTAGGGAAGGCAATGAAATCCAATGCTTTTCTGGTTTGCAAGCCTACCAGCAATACCAGGATGGATAACGCGATATTAAAGCTGAACAGCACGTCCAGCACGATGGCCGGCAATGGCAAAATCATCATAGCCAGCAGCATGATGATAATGAGTGGCGCTGCAGCAGCGCGGCCATTCATGTCATTTAGCCAGACAGGTAACTTGAATCCATTCATCAGATCGCCACCTCGGGTTCGTTAATGCCTTTGGCAGGGAACAGGCTGTGCGGATCCAGTTCTTCCGGCACTGGCAGTGTCTGAGGCAATTGCGGCAGGTAGCCGCCATCACGTTTGTAGATGCGCATCTGGAATACATAAGCCAATATTTCGGCTACAGCGGCATAGAGCGCTTCCGGAATCTCGTCGCCCAGTTCCGTGTGTGCGTGTAGTGCGCGCGCCAGTTTAGGGGATTCCAGTGTCATTACATGATGCTCTGATGCAATTTCACGGATCTTCAAAGCAATGGCATCGGTACCTTTGGCTACCACCACCGGCGCGCGCATGGCATCGTCCTTATATTTGATGGCAACCGCATAGTGTGTCGGGTTTGTAATAACGACATCTGCTTTCGGGATTTCGGACATCATGCGACGGCGTGCCATATCGCGCTGTTGTTGGCGGATACGTGCCTTGATTTCGGGGTTGCCTTCCAGTTCCTTGGCCTCTTGGCGTACTTCTTCTTTGGTCATTTTCAGCTTGTTTGCGTACTGGTATAGCTGGTAGGGCACATCGATCGCAGCAATCAGCACCAGTGCGCCGACGATAGACAGGAAACCCATTAGCATCAGATCATTCATTTGAGAAATGGCTATGTCCAGCGGTTGGGAGGAGAGTGAAAGGATAGGGGCCATGTCATTGGCTACAACGACATAAGCCACCGTTCCTACAATCAAAGCTTTTACGATAGACTTAATCAACTCCACCAATGCGTGCTTTGATACCATATTGCCTAAGCCACGTAGCGGGTTAAGGCGGTTGAATTTTGGGGTTAGGGCCTTGCCGCTGAATATCCAGCCGCCAATAAGCGCAGGGGATGCGATGGCAACGATAAGCAGTAGTAATGCGAACGGAGCAAAGGCTATCAGCAGCGCTGATAGCGAATCGGCAACTCTTGTTAACAGATATAAGGAGTCAAATGCGGCTGCCCTGTCAAAACGAAGGCCAGCGCTCATGGATTCTTTCAATGCACTATTCAGATGGCTGCCCATCGCCAGCATGCCAATGCCGGCGGCGAGCAGTACAGCAACCGTAGCCAATTCTCGCGAGCGCGGCACGTCTCCCTCCTCGCGCGCCTTCTCGAGGCGCTTGGGCGAGGCCGGCTCTGTTCTTTCTAAATCGCTTTCTTCTGCCATGATGTTTCCGGATTAATCCAAACAGGGTTTGTGCCCCTGTGCGTTATTGCGTTGGAGTAATTATTTCGTTTGGCAACTGAAAATCATCCCGAGAATAGAAGGGTGAAAACCGTGCTTTCTTTACCTATTTTGTCCGGGAGATTAAGGAATTTATATCGATATGAAAAAATATTAAATATTTTTTTCATATGAAACAAAGGGTTATTTAATATTATGATAATTTTTTCAATAGACCCTAAAGTTTTTCCAGGTTGTGACGTTAGCGGTTTATCACATATTGTGTATACAGAGACCGAAAATGATTTAAATTAACCGTAGCCGCATGGAATCAATCATGCAAGCGATTGAATAAAAAGGCATTTATATGCCATCCCCGAGACCCGTGTAGGTGTTTGTAGGACAAACACCTACACGGGCCTGTCCGCTTGTCCTACATAAAAAACCGACAAATCCCAATGTATTGTTTTTCGTAAAAAGCTCAAAGTACGACTCACACGAGCAGCGTATTTTTAAACGAGTTTTTTAAGTGATATTTGAGGGGTAAAAAATGACTGAAAACGAAATCATGTCGGAAATCAGAGATGCAAACCTGAATTATTTGATGTTGGCACAACAAATGATTCGGGCGGACAAAGCTACCGCAATTTTTCGTCTGGGCATCAGCAAGGATATTGCTGATTTGCTGGAAGGCTTAAGTAACTTACAGATCCTTAAATTGGCCAGCAATAACATGATGTTGGCACGCTTCCGTTTTGAGGACGGTGCTATCTTGAATATGTTGACTGACTATACCAAAGACCGTGCACTGGCAAGTTCGCACGCTGCAATTTTATTATCCGGCCAAGAGGCTTAATCCGGGAATCCGGCATCGGACCAAGTAAAGGAAATGATCATGGAAAAGGCAACCGTTAAAAAGAGTGTAGTCGCTGAATCAGAACAGATTCAATTGGCGATACAATTGATCAAATTGGGCGCAAGATTGCAGTTGCTAGAGGCACAAACTACCTTGTCTCGTGAGCGCCTGATCAAGCTGTACAAAGAGCTCAAAGGCATTTCGCCTCCGAAAGGCATGTTGCCGTTCTCTACGGATTGGTTCCTGACCTGGCAGCCTAATATTCATTCTTCGATTTTCATGAATATCTACACTTACCTGATAGAACACGCTGGTGTGAAAGACATCACTGCGATCATGAAAGCATACAGCCTGTATCTACAGCAGATCGGCCATAACTCAGAAGCTGAACCTGTGCTTTCCATGACGCGTGCCTGGACACTGGTGCGTTTTGTTGAAAGCAAAATGCTGAAAATGCACACCTGTACCTGCTGTGGTGGCCGGTTTGTCGTAAATGCTTATGATCTAAACCAGGATTACCATTGCAATTTATGCCATATCCCCTCGCGTGCTGGCAAAACCAAGAAAGCCAAAGAACTGGCTTATAAAATGGTGACTGTTGCTGCATAAGGGTGGTTTGGTCATGAAGCAATCTCCCGCAGAACCTTGCCTGTCGCCTACCCCTGACAGGCTGCTGACGGAGGTCAGGCAAGTTGTATTAAAAAATTCTGGCTTATGGTTCAAAAGCTTATGCCACAGATTTTTTAGAGTGCCTGCTGCACAGGCGATGCTGGTACAAAGCAGTGCTTTGGTGGCAGTGTTTTTAACCGTATTGTTGATCACTAGCCTTTCCCTAATACGTTTTCCATTTTTTTCGCTGGTGCTGATGCAAGCGTTGCTTGCCACTGTTGTTTCCAGATGGATAGGGATGGCTAGTTGGTGGCAATGGATCCATTTCGGTTTTCCTATCGCGCTCTGGGGCATGTCGATGTGGCAGGTGCCGGGTGAAATTTACCTCACAGGATTCTTGGTCAGTCTAGGACTGTTTTGGACTACTTTTCGCACTCAGGTACCTTTTTATCCGTCACGCCCTGTAATTTGGCACAAAGTGGTGGAATTGATGCCGCAAAATCGCTCGGTGCGTATGATTGATATTGGCAGCGGCTTGGGAGATTTGGCAATGCATATCGCTAATGCCCGTCCGGACAGCCGTGTCGAAGGTATTGAAATCGCGCCGTTACCTTTGCTAGTGAGCAAGATCCGCGCGCTGATACGTAATTCCAGAGCCATATTCCTGAGAGGTAATTATTACGACCTAGACTTCGGTCAATATGACATTGTGTTTGCCTATCTATCACCGGCGGCGATGCCGGCACTTTGGAAAAAAGCCCGCCATGAAATGCGAACAGGCAGCCTGCTCATCAGTTATGAATTCGACATTCCAGGAACCACGCCGCATTACATCGTGGGCGCTACAGCAGACGCCAACAGGATTTACGTTTGGAAACTCTAGTGTTTGGCGCTTTTAAGGGAGATGCCTGATGTTTCCTACTTTTGGCCGGTTAACCGGCCGTTTTTTATTTGCCTGAATCAGGATTAAAGGTGAGAAACACCAGCTTATTCTCGCGATTGTTTTTTAGCAGCGCTTGTTAAGCTAGCACTAAATTCAGTTGAACCGGGAATATCGTTCTCGCATTTTTGGAGTACTTGCTTATGTTTGTCATCATTGGGTATATCGTCGTATGCGGTACGATTTTTGGCGGTTATGCGATGGCGGGAGGTCACTTGGGTGCGTTGTGGCAACCATTGGAAGTGCTGATGATTTTTGGCGGTGCATTTGGCGCCTTTATCGTGGGCAACGATTCAAAGGCCATCAAGGCGACCATGAAGGCGTTGCCTACAGTATTCAAGGGCTCCAAATATACCAAGGCGCTTTATATGGATCTGCTGGCACTATTGTTCGAGATTCTGACCAAGATCCGCAAGGATGGCATGATGTCGATTGAGAATGATGTGGAAAACCCGGAGGCCAGCCCATTGTTCAGCAAGTATCCCAAAATCCTGCACGATCATCATTTAACCGAGTTCATTTGCGATTACCTGCGTTTGATGGTTTCCGGCAACATGGATGCCTTCCAGGTGGAAAACCTGATGGATAACGAGTTAGAAACGCACCACATGGAAGGGCATGTGCCCGCGCATTGCATTAACAGGCTGGGCGATGGTTTGCCGGCATTCGGTATCGTTGCGGCTGTGATGGGCGTGGTGCATACCATGGAAAACGTTTCACTTCCGCCGGCAGAGTTGGGCATTCTGATTGCCCATGCGCTGGTGGGTACTTTTCTGGGTATTTTGCTGGCTTACGGTTTTGTCGGCCCATTGGGCGGTTTGCTGGAACAGAAACTGGAAGAAAGCAGCAAGATGTTCCAGACCGTCAAGGTGACATTGCTCGCCAGTCTCAATGGCTATGCGCCGGCAATTGCTGTCGAGTTCGGCCGAAAAGTATTGTATTCGACCGAGCGTCCTAAATTTGCCGAGTTGGAATCACATGTAAAACAGGCTAAAGGCAAATAATTAAATCCATTGGAGTTTCAGTAATACTTTTTGAGTCTGGATTATGGCAGAGCAACCAAACAAACCGATAGTCGTTAAAAAGATTAAAAAGAACGGTGGTGGGCACCATGGAGGCGCCTGGAAAATTGCCTATGCGGATTTTGTGACTGCGATGATGGCGTTCTTCCTGCTCATGTGGTTGTTGGGATCGGCTTCCAAAGGTCAACTGGTGGGGATTGCCGAATATTTCAAGATGCCGCTTAAAGTGGCGGTAATGGGTGGTCCCAGTGTTGGTGCAAGTGACTCTGTGCTAAAAGGCGGAGGAAAGGATTTAACTAAGGATCAACTGCAAGTCAAACCACAAGATGGCACTAAGGAAAAAAACAAAACTGCCGATTTGAAAGACAAGGTATTGGATGCTGACGATGTGAAGAAAGCCTTGGCAGAGGCTGAAAAAGCAAGGTTGATGGATCTCAAGTCCAAAATTGAAGCGGCGATAGCCTCCAGTGAAAATCTGCGCAACTTCAAGAATCAGTTATTGCTGGACATTACATCGGAAGGTTTGCGTATTCTGATTGTGGACGAGCAGAATCGTCCTATGTTTAACTCCGCCAAGGCCGAGCTGCAACCATACGCCAAGCAGATATTGCATGAGATTGGCCAGATGCTTAACGGTGTGCCAAATAGGATTAGTTTATCAGGACATACGGATGCAACACCCTATGCAACCGGGGATAAGTTTTACAGTAATTGGGAGCTTTCATCGGAGCGGGCAAATGCCTCTCGTCGCGAGCTGATAGCCGGGGGTATGGACGAAACCAAGCTGTTGCGTGTGGTAGGGCTTTCATCTGCGGCTCTTTATGACAGGGAAAACCCGTTCAATCCCGTCAACCGGCGCATCAGCATTATCGTCATGAATAAGCAGGCTGAAGAGAATGTGGTCAAAGATGAATCTGCGCTCGAAGTTGCCAACAAGCAGGATGCTGAAAATATCACGCAATCGGTGAGCACTAGCGCGGTGATAGAGAAGAAATAGCCTGCTGGGTGATGTTTTTCCCTTGTGCTTTTTATCTGGATACCAAAGCATCGGTTTGATGTCCATTCTTTGGAGTTGATTGACAGCGAAATTAGTTGCCATTCAGACCTTTATTCCATCGATTGATTGTATTGCTTGACTGTTAAATTAGGCGCAATCAATTAGGATACTTGCCGAGACTCTTCATATGGTTAGCCAGAAGTGTTTATGTAGGTGGTCCGGTATAGGTAGCTTACATATCCTTGTACGGCCTATTCCTGAGGAGGTGGCAGTTACAACATGTGCTGGTTAATCATAAAACCCAAGTTCAAGCGGTTAGACCCAAGATGGGTAGCTGTGCTGTGCACACTATTGTCATCTACATCACATGCTGCTACGACGGAAAGCGCTGTAAAGGCAGGCTTTATCTACAATTTCACTAAGTTTGTCGAATGGCCTGCCAGTGCTGGGGTATACGCCGGGTTTAACATTTGCGTCATCGGGGATAATCGCCTAGAGGATAGCTTACAGGCGATTGAGGGTAAGCAGGCGCATGGCAAGCCAATTCATTTGCAAATGGGTGTTAAGCCGCTAAACCTGAAAAGTTGCCAGATCGTGTTTTTGGCAGAAGATGATAGTCGGAAGCTACGATACATACTTAAAGCGCTAAGTAATGCCCCTGCATTAACGGTAAGCGACAGTCCCGGTTTTGTCCAGCTAGGAGGCATGATTGGCCTAGTCAGAGATGAGGCGCACCTTGCATTCGAGATCAATCTTTCATCGGTCAAAACAGCAGGGTTGCATGTTAACGCACAGTTGCTAAAGCTTGCCAAAAATATAAAGGGGTTGAAATGAGCAATGAGCCTACCAAATTGTGCCAACTGATTGCCCATGTCAAACAAGTTTTTCGGGAGCAACTATGGCTGGCTGGCGTGTTGCTTCCGCTGCTTGTGCTTGCCACGCTTGGTGTTGAGCGATGGTCAGTAAGTCATCGGGCAGAGAGTATTAGCAGGACAGATCAAACTTATGTGGACTTGCATATCCAGTTGCCGCCTAAGGAGTTGTTAAGAATCGTGTCGTTATCGCTGACAGAACTGCTTAATATGGAGGTTTATATTCAGGCAGGCAGTGAGTTATTGCGAAAAGATCCCGTGATGATGTCAATACTGTCTGGTGAGGTGAAGGTGTTCGCACACGCCCGTGAGGCAATGTTATCAAATCGCGCTCGACGGAATCGCACTAACATGCTAGTCTTTACTCATAATTACAATACTAACAATAATGAGGCAATCGTAGGGCTGTCTTAGATGTTCAGATTCTCGAGCAGTAATTCCATCAGTAAGAAGCTGGTACAACTGGTTTCTGCGATCACTGCTGGCGCAGTGTTATTTGTGTTGTTAATCACCACCATCAACGATGTCATAACCGCACATATCCAAGCCCGGGCTCATTTGGATATACTGGCGGAAATGGCGGCACGTAATAGTGCTCCGGCTATCATGTTCTCAGACAAAATGGAGGCAGAGGATGCATTGACTGCCCTTCAAGCGCATCGTCAGGTATTGCATGCAGAGTTGCTCAACAAGGATGGGCAGTTATTTGCATCGTATTCTGGATCGGATGCCAGAAAAGGAACGTTAGCGGATAAGCTGGGCAATTTAAATATTGCCACGGTAGATTACCCCGTCTCCATGTATGGGGAGAATTTGGGCACATTGCGAATGACCGTGAGCTTGGACGACATGTGGCATGGCGTCTCTTCAAGGTGGGTAGTGAATATTGCAGGGCTGACCATTGCATTCCTGGTCTGTTATTTGCTGCTGCGGCGTACAACCATAAAAATCTTTCAGCCTATTGAGCAGTTGGCATCTGTTATGCGCGGAATAATCGATCACAATGAATATTCGGTGCGGGTAGAAAAGATCTCAGACGATGAGCTGGGAGAGCTAACCGATGAATTTAACCAGATGCTGGCTCAAATAGAGCTGCGGGATAACAAGCTAAAACAAAATAGTGAGGCGTTAGCGCAGACACAGGATGCAATTACGTTGCGTGATCCTGAGCTTCGTATCCAGTATGTAAACCCGGCTTTTACGGTGCTGTTTGGCTATTATTTGGAGGAAATACAGGGGAGAGTGTTATCCCTGATGCCAGATAATCCACCTGAGCTTCAGCTCAGTCAGGAAGAGATTTACGAGATAGCCAGAGAAAATGGTGTGTATCGTGGCGAAGCGTATCGGCAAGCCAAGAGTGGAAAGATTATTCCCATCTCGCTACAAATCAGTCCGGTAAGGGATGAAAAGGGTTACCTGACTGGCTATGTTACCGTAATGTCGGATATTACCGAGAAAAAACAGGCAGAAGACTGGATATGGCGGCAGGCCAATTTTGATGTGCTAACAGGGCTGCCAAACCGGAATATGTTCTATGAGCGTCTCCGACAGGAGATTCTGCGCACCAATCGTACTCAAGTTCCGTTTGCCCTGATGTTTCTGGATCTGGATCACTTCAAGGAAGTCAATGACTCACTGGGGCATGACATAGGAGACGAGTTGCTGAAAGAAACTGCGGAGCGTTTACTGGGCTGTGTCAGGAATACAGACAGCGTTGGGCATGTTAATTCAGTCTCGCGGTTGGGTGGTGACGAGTTCACTATCATTCTCAATGATTTGAAAGAAATCAGTAATGTTGAGAGGGTGGCGCAGCGGATTCTGGATAAACTGAGTGAGCCATATTACTTGCGCGGTGAGATGGTATACATTTCTGTCAGTCTCGGAATCACGCTATATCCCAAAGATGCGCCAGATGCCGAGACTTTGGTCAAGCATGCAGACCAAACCATGTACCATGCTAAGAGCAAAGGTCGCAATAACTTTAGTTACTTTACACGGTCTATGCAGATTGCTGCACAAAAGCGTAGGGCAATGGTGAACGACCTACGGGTTGCTATCGAGCAAAAGCAGTTTAGAGTGGTTTATCAGCCCATTGTAGATTTGACGACGCAGAAGATATGCAAGGCTGAAGCGTTAATTCGGTGGGATCATCCGGAGCAAGGTTTAGTAAGCCCGATTGAGTTTATTCCCGTTGCCGAGGAGACGGGCATGATTGTCGAGATCGGAGATCAGGTTTTTTATCAGGCTGTCGGACAAGTGGCAAAATGGCGGGAATCCATAGATGAACACTTTCAGATCAGTATCAACAAATCCCCGGTACAGTTTTTGAGCAAGAACAGCCGATGCCTGGAATGGTTTGACTATATGAAAGAGTTGGGGTTGCCTGGCGATTGTCTGGCAATTGAAATCACAGAAGGGTTGATGTTGGATCAGAATACTCTAGTAAGTGATAAATTGCTTGCTTTCCGGGATGCTGGGGTACAAGTGGCTGTAGACGACTTTGGCACTGGGTATTCGTCGTTGTCCTACCTCAAGCGCTTCGATATCGATTTCATCAAGATCGACAAATCATTCGTACAAAATCTTTCTATCCATTCAGAAGACATGGTGCTTTGCGAAGCTATTATTGTGATGGCGCATAAAATGGGGCTGAAAGTGGTAGCCGAAGGTATTGAAACAGCCGAGCAACGCGATCTGTTGTTTGGTATTGGCTGCGATTACGGGCAAGGTTATTATTTCTCGCGTCCTTTACCGGTTGATGAGTTTGAGCGGCTGGTCGGTGAGCAAATAGATTGGGTGGCAAACAATACGCTTCTGCAAGGACATGGTAATTTGCTGGAAGAAGGATACCCTTGAGTGGAGCAAGGTAGGTATTGGATAACACTCTGATTTCTGATTTCGTTAAAGCTTCTTCATATTCCCTCACCTTAGAAATGCTCTTCCTATCCAAGCCTTGTATAATAACGCTTTCAAGGCATAGGCCCCCGTAGCTCAGTGGATAGAGCATCCCCCTCCTAAGGGGAGGGTCACACGTTCGATTCGTGTCGGGGGCGCCAGATGTTCATGCTTTGCCAAGCATAGCCTTGATAGCATCCAGCTTTGCGCGCCCTATATCCTTGCTTACTACCGGATCGTTGAACGGATTGCCGAAATGTCGCAGGTCGTTTTTCGGCAGTTCGTCAATAAAGCGGCTTGGCTCGCATGCTTCCATTTCGCCGGCACGTTTACGCTTTTTGCACCATGAGATACTGAGCGATTTCTGCGCCCGTGTGATGCCGACGTACATTAGTCTGCGCTCTTCTTCAATCTTGTCATTGTCGATGGATTCACGGTGCGGCAATATGCCTTCTTCCACCCCAACAAGGTACACGTGGCCGAACTCAAGCCCCTTGGCGGCATGCAGGGTAGAGAGTTTTACTGCATCCGGTTCGCCGTTCTCGCGGCTTTCCAGCATACTTAGCAGTGATACCATTTGCGTCAGTTCCAGCAGCGTCTTGCCGTCGGTTTCGTTGCCATATTCGGTACTGGCTTCGCCTTTGCCGCCCAGCCAGCTCACAAAATCCAGCACGTTTGCCCATTTGGTTTCTGCGGCGCGCGGTTCTTCGGTATCGTACAAATAAGCCTCGTACTGGATGGCTTGCAGCAGGTCATTTAGCACCTCTTTGGCGGGGTCTTTTATTGCACGCTCCTGCAACTTGTTGATATAGCTGCAAAAGCTCAATAAATCATCAAGCTGTTTCGCGCCAATTTCTTTCTGGAAGTCGCCTTCGTAGGCGGCGGCAAAAAGTGAAAGGTGATGGATGCGTGCATGTTCTCCCAGGCGTTCCAGCGTGGTGTTGCCAATGCCTTTTTTAGGTGTGGTCGCGGCGCGGATAAAGGCCGGGTCATCGTCCTCGTTGGCGATCAGCCGCAGATAACTGACCAGATCCTTGATCTCCGCCTTGTCGAAGAACGATTGCCCGCCGGAGATGGTATATGGCACTTTATGCTCGCGCAGCTTTTCTTCTAGCAGGCGTGCCTGATGGTTGCCACGGTACAGGATGGCGTAATCCTGAAACCTGGTGCGATGCTCGAATTTGTGCGCCAGCAGTTTTATGATGGTGGATTCTGCTTCATGCATTTCATCAGAACAGGCGGAAACCTGAATCAGATCGCCTGTGCCATGCTCGCTCCACAGTTTTTTCTCGAACAGCTTAGGATTGTTGGCAATGACCTGATTGGCGGCGCGCAAAATACGCACGGTCGACCTGTAATTCTGTTCCAGCTTGATGACTTTCAGGCGGCTATAATCTTCGGTCAATTGGCGCAGATTCTCGACATCCGCACCGCGCCAGCCATAAATCGCCTGGTCGTCGTCGCCCACTGCGGTAAAGTTGCCCATTACGCCGGTCAACTGCTTGACGAGTTTATACTGGCAAGCATTGGTATCCTGATACTCGTCTATCAGTAGATACTTCAGCCTGCGCTGCCATTTGTCTAACGTTTCCGGGTGTGTCGCAAACAGCTCGACCGGCAATTTGATTAGATCGTCGAAATCCACTGCCTGATACGCTCTCAGCGTTTGCTGGTACAACTGGTACACCTTGGCTGCGGCGTGCGTTAGCTCTTCATCGGCCTGGGCTTTCGCTTCCTCCGGGCTGATAAAGGCGTTCTTCCAGTGGGAAATTTGCCATTGCGTGCTGCGTAGCAATGGCTTGTCGGTGGTGCTCAGGATGTCGCTGATGACTTTGAAGCTGTCGGCACTATCCAATATCGAAAATTGTGGCTTGTAGCCTAGCAGTTGCGCTTCTTGACGCAATATCTGCATGCCCAGCGAGTGAAACGTCGAGATGGTCAGGCCTTTGGCCGAGCCATTTTTCAGCAGATTCCCCACTCGCTCGCGCATCTCGGTGGCAGCCTTGTTGGTAAACGTGATAGCAGCAATTTCACGCGGCTGGTAACCTGCCTCTTCAATCAGATAGGCGATCTTCTGCGTGATGACGCGCGTTTTGCCGCTGCCGGCACCGGCCAGCACGAGCAAGGGGCCATCTAGGTATTTGACTGCTTCGCGTTGCGGGGGGTTGAGCTTGTCCAACATCTTTTATGATTTCTTGAAGTTCGACTAGGGTAAATCTGTCGAATAAGCATTATGGTATCATTCCCATGGAGTACATAACGATGTGCAGAGAATAAATGCGGTAATTTTTATACGCAGTGCTAACAACAGGAAAATTCAATGCCTAACTTCGACTTAAGAACCATTGTTTTCATGTCTATGTTGCTGACGTTCATGTTCTCCATGATGCTGGCGATCACACGCGTGCACCACAAGGAGATACATGGCCCGGGTTACTGGTCGGTGGGCAACCTGGTGGTGGGGCTGGGCATGATATTGGTGTTGATTCAACTGGATAGCAGTAGAGTGCTCTTTTTGCCGGGTATGGCGCTGATTGGCACGGGGTTGAGTCTATATATCAACGGCATACAGGCGTTTACCAATCGCGTGCCGGATCACCGTATTCCTGTATTGGTCTTTTTGCTGCTCTTGGGGATGGATGCTTACTATGTGCTGGTGCAGCATGACGTAAGGATGATGGTGGTACTGGATTCGACCGTTTTTGCCTTGGTTTATTTGCTATGCGCACGGCTGACCACCGCCAAAGACGATGGCCTGCTGGGCACGCTGTACTGGATTGCTTCCAGCCTGTTCCTGATTTCCGCTTTGGTGATGGCAGCACGTGCCCTGTTGGCACTCAATGCGGATGTCAGTGTGTTCCAGTCACTCGCGACATGGCCGGTCAATGCCAACGTGTTCCTGTTGGGTGCGGTGATCCAGTTTTTTATCTCGGGCTTGTTCCTGCTGATGCTGAGTTATCGCTTGACCCAGAATATGGCCTCCATCGCCTTGATGGACGGGCTGACCGGAGTGGTTAATCGCCGCGGGCTGGAAGATGCGGCACATAAGATGCAGGGTATCTGCAAGCGCATCAACTTAAGCATGACCGTGATGATGATTGATATTGACCATTTCAAGAAGGTCAACGATCAGTATGGGCATTTGGTTGGTGATGAAATGCTGAGACATCTTTCCAAAACGATAACTGGCATTCTGCGCTCAGGTGATGTGTTGGGACGTTATGGTGGCGAAGAGTTTTGTGTTTGCTTGCCGAATACCACCGAGCAGGATGCGGCAGGACTGGCAGAACGTATTCGTGTGGGGGTGGAGAATACGCCGCTGGTGGATCGCAAGCATAAGATCTATGTCACCGTGAGCGTCGGCGTGGCGGATTCCGTGCGGGTCGGTTATGACTTTAAGGCGCTGGTGCTGGCGGCGGACAATGCGTTATATCAAGCCAAGAATGCGGGCAGGAATCGTGTAGTCTGTGCTTCGCTGGTCACAGACACACAAGTCGAACGCCGCCGCAAGCATTAGCTGGCGTCAGCTTGCGTATCTTTCTGTTTTGTTTTCACTGTTTCTGTTTGCTTAATCATCTCTGCACGGCTTTGCGGGGTTTCCAGGCTGATGCGGCCAATCGCACCGCTGCGGAAATCGGTCAAAAACGCCATTGCCGTCCGCTCCATATCAAGCAACCCATCACGCCTGTAGCCGCGCTTTTGCGCAATCGCCTCCAGCAAGGCAATCCCATCGAGTTGCGATATATCTAGTTTATAGCGTGTGCTTAAAAGGGTAGGGTAGTGTTGCAATAGATTGTTTGCCAGAAACTCGGCGACTTCTTCTTCAATCACCGCATTGCGACCAATGGCGTGGCAGGCGGCCAGCATGTAACCATCTGAATCATAGGTGATCTTCGGCCACATCATGCCCGGTGTATCGGTAATGGTCATGCTATCGTTCAGCTCAAATCTCTGCTGGCTTTTGGTCACGGCAGGTTCGTCGCCCACTTTGGCGATGCGGCGGTTCAGTAGCGCGTTCATTAGTGTGGATTTGCCTACATTCGGAATCCCCATGATCATCATACGCAGGGGTTTGAGTGGCGTGCCTCGGTGCGGTGCCAGCAGTTTGCATAAACCGGGAATCTTCTTTGCATCGCCCGCTTTTTTGCAGCTCAATGCAACGGCTTTGGTGTTGGGGAGTGCGTTGAAGTGGTTCAACCAGGCTTGTGTTGTTGCCGGGTCAGCCAAGTCCGCTTTGTTGAGTACTTTCAGGTTGGGGCGCTGGCGAAACAGGCGCATCTCGTCAATCATCGGGTTATGGCTGGCGGCAGGCAAACGGGCATCCAGCACTTCGATGATAATATCGATATGCTCCATGGTTTCCTCCGCTTTTTTCTTGGCAGCGGTCATGTGCCCGGGGAACCACTGAATCATGGGTGTTCCAATATTTGAAAAACTGCATTTTAACACCGCTAGCGGTTATGACGTTGTTGGCGTCGCAACTGGCGTTCCTGCCAACGCTCGCGTTGTTCTGGCGTGGCATTGCGCATGCGTTTGCGGAAATGCTCTTTCTGCTCTGGCGAGAGATTTCTCCAGCGCTCACGCAAAGCGCGCCTTTCTTCGGGCGGCAGGTCGCGGAATTTACGCAGGCGCTCCCGGACTAAGGCCTTTTCTTCCGGCGAGAGTTTCTGGAATCGCTGCAGGTTATTGCGGGCGCGTGCTTGTTGCTCGGGTGACATGGCAGCCCACTTTTCCGCCCCGCGTCCCAGCCTTTCCTGCCTCTCCGGTGGCAAGTCTGCCCAGCGTTCTTTCATACTAGCAAGAATTTCCTGCTGCTGCGGGTTCAATTCATTCCAGCCAATGCCGGTAGCATGGCTGATGCCGGGCAGCAGCAGGGCCAATGCAAGCAGTATAGGTGCGAGATAAAGTTTAAAGGACATATCGGTTTTCATTGCTTGTTACCTCCAGCCGAAGAAGACTGCGGCTTGTCAGATGTTGTCTGTCTGTCGGATTTAGGCGTTTGCCGTTCGACTTCCGTCACGGCTTGCTCAAATTCAGTGTCGTTGTCATTTATTTCGCCCAGCCACTCAATCAAGTCCAAAGGAATAGGCTCGGAAGCCGCATGGCTATTGACTCCCAGGCCTATCATCCAGGCAAGTAGTATTCGCCTAAACCGCATCATTTACCTCGCTTTGTGTTTCAATCTCGTCCAGCCAGGCATAAAATCCAAGGTCGGTCACGGCGTCCAGATCTTCTGGCTCGCTGACCAGTTCTGCCAGTGTCAGGTTGTCTGCCTTGTTGTTATCCTGCAAACCGTCTGGGCGTAATAACAGTGCGGAGGCAATCAGTACGGCACAAAAGCCCGCTGCCAAGGCTGGCATATAGTCAGGCTGCAGCCAACGCTGCCAGATGGCGGTTTTTGTGGGTTGGGCAAGCGCCTTGTTGCGGGCTTGGGTCAGTTTTGCACACATCTCAGCGTCCAGCGCGGTTGAACGGGCGTTCAGGTGCGCTTGTATGCGCTGTTCCAGTTTGCTGTTGTCGTCATTCATGATGGTCTCCAAGCGCCTCACGCAGGCGTTGCAAAGCGCGGGCGTAATGGGTTTTGACACTGCTCTCCGAACAGTGCATGGCTTTTGCGGTCTGCTGAATATCCATGCCTTCCCATAGCCGCAGCAAAAAGGCCTGTTGCTGTTGCGGCGAAAGCGCTCTCAATGCGTGATCTAGCTGCTGCGAAAATTGCAAACTTTCTAGGAGCGCATCCGGCGCTTGCCGGGTGTCCGCCACAATTTGTTCCAGCACATCTTCCGTGTCTTCGTTTTCTTCGTCGCGGTGGAACCATACGCGAAAGCGGTTGCGCACCGTTTGTCGCCGCCGCCAGTCGAGTATCCGGGTCTGCAGGATGCTGTAGAACAAAGGCTTCCATTCGGATTCCGGATGCTGGCTATAGTTTTGCACCAGTTTCATCATGGTTTCCTGTACGATGTCCAGCGCATCGTCACGATTACCAGTCGCGATATGGGCAATCCCGAAAGCACGCGCTTCTATACTGCTCAAGAACGCTTGCATCGCGTGCCTGGGATACACCTGCTTAATGTGCGGCGCGACGGTGGTTTGCGCGTCGATTCAACCGATTGTTGATGCGCTCACCTTTGTTGTCAAGACGGTTATCAATCCGGTCACCGCGCCTGTCCAGACGATTATCGATGCGATCGCCTTTGCGATCAAGACGTGCATCAACCCGGTCTCCTTTGTTTCTCAGACGTTCTGCCAGTTCGGTATTACCATTTGCTTCTGCGCGGTCAGCTCGGGTATCCAGGCGTTGCTCAATACGGTCACCCTTCGCGTCGAGCCGGTCTTCGATGCGGTCACCACGGTTGTCCAGGCGTTCCTCAATGCGGTCGCCACGGTTGTCCAGGCGCTGCTCGATACGGTCGCCGCGATGATCGGCAAATTCACCGTTAGCTGCCAGTGCATGTTGGCTGAATGCGGCGTACAGCATAACGCCTAATAACAGAGGTTTTTTCATAGTAGTTATCCTTTTCAATTAAGTTTAAAGAGAAATTGGGGCCCTTGTCTATCAAAACGCACGTGGTTAAGGCATGACGACAGCAGGGTATAAATATTTTCCGTCTGGCTTATGGAGATTCTCTAAATCAAGAGGAATATCTATGGCCAGGCAGTCACAAAAGTGAGCCTGGCGGCTAATGGATTAAGCTTTCTGCGGGCGCTGTCATTTTTGAATTTGGCAGGGTGAGTTTTTTGCCGATGGTCAGCAAGTGCTCGATGGTGTTGGCTGCTTCGGGTTTGCTATAGTAATAGCCTTGTATCTGGTCGCAATTGCGGGCAGCCAGATAGGCTATCTGTTCAGCCGATTCCACGCCCTCGGCAACAACTTCAAGTCCGAGATTTTTTGCAAGGGCAATAATCGTGTCTACGATAGGTGACTTGTCTTTGCCCTGAATGATGTCGTCGATAAAGGTTTTGTCAATCTTAAGGGTGTCTATTGGCAAGCTGTTTAAATAAGCCAGGCTGGAATATCCTGTCCCAAAATCATCTATAGCCAATTTGATGCCCAATGCTTTGATTTTATTAAGAATCTCAAGCACATTTACCTTGTCGTGCATAAACAGGCTTTCGGTAAGTTCCAGTTCCAGGTTTTCCGCATTCATGCCTGTTTCGGTCAGTGTGTTTTTAATGGAATCTACCAGATTTTTATTTTCAAACTGGCGTATGGATAAATTGATAGACATCCTCAAGGTGTCGAAGCCGGCTTTTTGCCAGAGAACTGCTTGCTGGCATGCGGTACGCATCACCCATTCGCCAATGGGAATGATGAGGCCGATTTCCTCTGCAAGTCGGATGAACTGGTTTGGTGGAACCCTGCCAAGCTCCGGATTATCCCAGCGGATAAGTGCTTCCACTCCGACAACATGACTGGAGGCGATGTCGACTTTTGGCTGGTATAGTAATGAAAACTCGTGACGCTCAAGCGCATGACGGAGCAGTGTTTCCATGTGCATCCGTGAGGCTGCCTTTTCATTCATCGATTGCGTAAAGAACTGGAAGTTGTTCCTGCCAGCTTCCTTGGCCCGGTACATGGCAATATCGGCATGCTTGATAAGCACTTCGGGCGTAAGCCCGTCACTTGGGTAAGCAGATATCCCCAAGCTTGATGTAACCAGAAACTCTTGAGAGTCTATCTGGATCGGTAGCGCGATAGACTCGAGGATACGGTTAACAATGCCTAATTTCTGGTTTTCATCTATATCGCCTTGCAGAATGATAATAAACTCGTCCCCCCCAAATCGAGCCACGGTATCCGTTTCCCTGATATTGGCATGCAGTCGTTTGGAAATTTCCACCAGTAATTTATCGCCTGCGTCGTGTCCCATGCTGTCATTCACATATTTGAAATGATCTAAATCGAGAAAGATTACCCAGAACGGATTGCCATTTCTATCGCTATGTTCAATGGCTTGGTTAATCCTGTCTTGCAGCAAAATGCGGTTTGGCAAGCCTGTCAGCGTATCGTATTGTGCTTGTGTCAGCAGTTGCTGTTCTCTCGCGTGGGCTGAGAGGACGATACCGATCCTGCTGGCTAGCTCTCGGAATTCGGCCCAGTTTGGATCATTGGCATAAAATCTTGTGCGGCCACCTACACTAAGAAATGCATACATTTCGTTTTGCCAGAGAATAGGGAGTGTCCAGACAAATTCATTTCCATCTTCGGCGGCCAGATCAAGGTGTATTAAAGTGCTCTGCATGCCGCACTCGGAAACCTGTCCCAGGCCATAGGATTTAATTGCATTAATTTCGGGCTGGGGGATTGATATTCGTGCGGTTGTTGTTCCTGAGCCGTCACCAATATTTATCATGCACTGCACTTCTGCACTGCCTTTCTCATCCAGGCGGTATATGTAGTATGTCGCGTCTGGCAACAACGACTGCATCCTGGTCAAGACGTTGTCAATGGTGCGCTCAACATTAAGCTCAGTGACGATTTCACGATCCAGTGTGGATAGCGATTGCAGCGTATCCAACTGTTGTTTGATGTGGGTGGACATGGTGTTGAAAGCATGGCCAAGTTCGGAGAGTTCGGAGCTGCCAACAATCTTTACTTTGCTGAAATTCCCTTTAGAAATCCTTTTTGTGGCTTCGATCAAATGTTCGAGTGGAACCAAAATTTTTCTGATTTGCATCAAGCTGAGTAATGCTACCAGCAACAAGCTCAGGATGGCGATCCAGCTGAAATTGCTATTGCTTGGCACATCGGCAGTGATCGGGTTGCGTCGCTGTGTCTCATATTGCCAGATTGTTTCGCCAAAATCTCCACGCAGAAATAGATCCCATGATCCAACGTTGATATCTGTAGCGCTCGTCGATTTCGGTACTGCAACAGCCTCATGAGAACAAAATAAAGTTGAGGTGGATTTACCATCTAGTCGGTAAACGCAAAGGTTAATGTCGTCCGGATAGATTTCCTTAGTGCCCCACACGAATTCCGGGTTAAGTTCAGCCACCCAGAAAGATGGCAGTTGCCAGTTTTGTGAATGTGATATGACCAGGAATAACGCGTATCTACCATGATCTCCTGTAGGTAATACGATGAGGTTTGGTCGGCTTGGGTGCTTGTGTCTAGTCGCTTTTTGTGTGATGCGTGACGATAAGGCTGAAATTCTATCCTGGTTGCCATATTGAATTGAAATTTTGCCATTTTGCTTCAATAGGGCAACAGATAAAAACATGGGGGATTTCAGCAATGGCGTATTTGTGGCGTGATAACTATTAGCTGCTGCCTGTTGTGAGATTTGCAAAAGCTGGCTTCTGGCCAGGGATAAATTTGAAAAAGTGGCCATGGCGTATGCCTGGCTTGTATCCACCAAGCTTTTATGTTCGTAATTGCTAACCAGGTTATTGGTCTCAAGCTGTGACAGCCCGGTGATGAGCGATGCGGGGACTATGGCTGCGATCAAAAGTAGTAGCGCGATACCGCGCGCCACTTTGCTTTTGAAGAATGTACTTGAGAAATGCATTGGGCTTTAATAGTTTTTAGCCAAGTCGATGAATCTTCCGTCATTGGCACGTAGCACGTCATCCAGGCTGTCTTTCTGGGAGACTGGTAATCTTGTTTCCCCATCTTTGCCCGTACTGTATAAATCGAAATCAGAATTCAGCGGATTAAGGTTCTTATCGCGCCGGGCACCGCCGTTGCCGTTCTTGTCCAGGTTCAGGTATCTATAAGGTCTGTCCCAAGGGTCAAGCATGCCAGCCATGCCAACATCAGCAAGGCTGTCCGGGTATTCTCTAGCATCTTCCCAATACAGGCTGATTTTGGCGCTCATTGCCGCAATTTGCTCTTTGGAAAGCTTTACTTTGGCGTTTTCGGTGTAATCCTGATATGTCTCGAGCGAGATTTTAGAAAGCACGCCAACAATAGCTAGGGTAAGTAGGACCTCTATTAGCGTGAAGCCGCTGCTGGTTAGATGGATATGATTTTTCTTTGTATTGACTATCTTCATTAATCTCTCTTGCAGGAAAGCATGATCAAAATAATAGCAATTAGCGTGCCATTGGTTGAGACGCTTATTTTTCATGTAAAACGGCTAACTAATGGAAAAATTTAGGGTTTTGTGAAAAAACAGGCATTAATGCATCTTTTTCACAAGAGATTCGGCTGGGTGACGTTGAGATCTCAACGCATGTGGCATTAGGATAGCCGCGACCAGTAGATTTCCCGGTAAAGTGTCAGGCAGAATCTCTTTCTATTACAATGTCGTATGCATGATATTCCCGAAATCAAACCTGGGCAGTCCATTGCGCTACTAAAGGCGCTGCACATCCTGACGCGTGACG